>ERZ1370068.4256-contig-334_pt1 | contig 182754 bp, 232 predicted proteins | sample MGYA00561227_ERZ1370068 | MGnify/ENA primary metagenome ERZ1370068 (study PRJEB38410, sample SAMEA6850437) | metagenome | study: Metagenomic assessment of the ecological functions of the soil: analysis of the soil microbiota associated with the...
TGCTTCGTTCAGTTACGTATTGCTGATCCGGCCCGCGAACGTGTTCTCGGTGGCGGTGCCCAGCGCGATGTTCTCCGGGCGTATCGCGAGCGCGCAGCGGTCGCCGGGGCCGACCCGCGGTGCCGGCGTGCTGCGCACGAGGCCGATGGCGGTCTCGACGCAGATCCGGTCGGTCGCGAGCTCGCGGCACGTGCCCGGAAGAAAATTGTTAGGTGCCGACGAAGTCGGCCACGAACCGGCCGGCGCGGCCGCTCGTAGAGCTCCTGGGAGGCGCGACCTGGAGGACGCGGCCCGTCGCGCATGACGGCGACGCGGTCCGAGAGCGAGAGCGCTTCCTCCTGGTCGTGTGTCACGTACACCGTCGTGATCCCCAGATCCTTCTGCAGCTTGCGGATCTCGGCGCGCACCTGCACACGGATCTTCGCGTCCAGGTTCGACAGCGGCTCGTCGAGCAGCAGGATGTCCGGGTTCAGCACGAGTGCGCGCGCCAGCGCGACCCGCTGCTGCTGGCCGCCGGAGAGCTGGCCGGGATAGCGGTGCTCGAGCCCCGCCAGGTTCACCTGTGCGAGGCCGGCCGCGACGCGCTCGGCGATCGTGGCGCGCGTCGAGCTTTCGCAGCTTGAGCCCGTAGGCGACGTTCGCCGCGCACCGTCATGTGCGGCCAGAGCGCGTAGTTCTGGAACACCATGCCGATGTTGCGCTCGTACGGCCGGAGCGCGTCGACCGCGGCGCTCGCCGAACCAGATCTCGCCGGCGTCCGGCGTGTAGAAGCCGGCCATCAGCCGGAGCAGGGTGGTCTTGCCGCACCCCGATGGCCCGAGCAGGGTGAACAGCTCGCCGTCGACGATCTCGAGGCTCGCGCCGTCGACGCGCGGTCACGCTCCCGAACCGCTTCAGAACCCCGTGAAGCCGGATCTTCAGGGTTTCTTCCAGGTCGCTTCGATGTCCGTCGCGGAACTTCTGCTTGAGCGCGTCCGACCGCTTTGCGCGACCGCCTCGTCGTAGACGTTCGAGACGTCGCGGTCGAAGTACGAGCGCACGCCGCCGGTGAACTCGACGGCCATCTCGGCCGGTGGAGCCGGGCGGGCCCTGCACCTTGTACTTCGGCGTGATCGGGAACAGCCCGCGCTCCATGAACACGCTTCTGGCCGCGCTCGCTCAGGAGGAACTCGATGAAGGCGCGCGCGGCCTTCGGGTTGCGGGCGCCGGCGAGGATCGCCATGGGCTCGGGGGTGACGAAGGCGTTCTTCGGCGCCACGAACTTGAGATCGAAGCCGGCCAGCTTCTCCTCGAACGCCATGTACGACGGCACCGCGAAGCCCGCGGCGAACTCGCCCTTGGCCACGACGGTCGGCACGTCGCGGCTCCGCGCGGTGAAGAGCCCCGTGTTGCCGGCGAGCTTGCGGAGCCAGTCCCAGCCGCTTGTCCTCGCCGTGCATCGACAGGATGACCTCGTAGGTCGCGTTCGACGACGACGACCGCGTGGGCGCGCACTGGGCGACCTCGCCCTTGAGCTTCGGGTTCAGGAGGTCGTCCCACTCCTTGGGCTCGGGAATGCCGAGGCGCTGAATCTTTTCGGGTGATAGACGAGCCCGTACGGCTCGAGCGCCGTGCCGACCCAGTAGCCGTCCTTGTCCTTGAGCGGGATCGGCTTCGGCGCGCCGATCGACGCCGGGATCGAGTCCACACGCTCGCGGGAGACCTCCACCTTCTGCAGGAGCTTCTGCTCGCGCGAGCTTCTCGAAGAGCGCCGACTCGCCGCCCCAGAAGATGTCGACCTCCGGCCTGCCCTTCCACTCGACGATGCGCCCGTACGCCACCGGCGTGCCCGCCGGGATCGCGCTCACCTTCACGGTGACGTTCCACTTTTCCTTCGCGTAGTCGGCGAAGGCCTTGAGCGCCGCGTCGTGGATGAACTTCCGAGACCGGCGTGATCAGCGCCAGCTCGCCCTCGATCGGCGGCGCCTGCGCCGGCGCCGCACCGGACCAGCCCGCGACCAGCAGCGCCGCGAGCGTCAGGATCGCGAATCGTGTCATCGCTACGTCTCCTCTCAGGGGAACCTGCCACGACGTGTAACGGCGCGACCTTACGACGTAGTTGACGCGGATCTGCCCGCCCTGACGGCACGCGGGCGCGTGACCTGGTAGGCCGCGCTGTCGTTCGCGGCCGCGCAGAAGTCCCAGCCACGCGGGGGCGATTCTACGGTGATTGCGGAACATCCGCCACGAATCCCGTGGGGATCGTGCCGGCACCCGACGTGATCGGCTCGGCCAGCAGCCGGTTGCGTTCGGGCGCGACTGTCCCTACCACCACGATCCGATCGCCCCCGCCGCGCAGGCTGCTGTAGGACGTCTGGTCGGCGCGCTGAGGTCGACGCGCACGCTCACGCCGGTGTCGGCGTACATCACCATCTGCGTGCCCGCCACCCACTGGACGACGCCCTGCACTGACGATGCGCTCCTGGGCATCGACGCGTGGAAGATCCCGACGACGAGGAGTCAACAGGCCCGGCACGCAGCGACGGAACGCATCACGCGGGATTGTACCAGCGTCCTGAGGAGGCGACGCTTTCAGGGGACCACCCACGCCTCGGGCTCGCTCCACCGCCCGTCGCCAGCCATCGTATCGCGCCGCCCGCGTCGCCTCGTCCCATCTGCGGCTCGAACCGCCGCTCGGCGTCCAGCGCCGCTCGACCTCGTCCAGGCGAGGCGCCACACGCCCGGCGCCCAGCCCCGCCAGGTAGGCGGCGCCGAGCGCCGTCGTCTCGATGACCCGGGGCCGCAGCACGGCGACGCCTGAGGACGTCGGCCTGGAACTGGCACAGGAAGTCGTTCGCCGCCGCGCCGCCGTCCACGCGCAAGCTCGGCTGAGCGGCGATCCCGGCGTCCGCCGCCATCGCGCTCGAGCGACGTCGCGGCGTCTGGTAGCGCGATCGCCTCGAGCGCGGCGCGGGCGCAGATGGGCGCGCGGTCGTCGCCGCGCGTCAGGCCGACGATCGCGCCGCGCGCGTACATGTCCCAGTACGGCGCGCCGAGGCCGACGAAGCGCCGGGACGAAGTAGACGCCGCCGGTGTCGGACACCGACGTCGCGCCAGCGCCTCGCTCTCGGCGGCGCTTCGGATCAGCCCGAGCCCGTCGCGCAGCCACTGGATGGCCGCGCCGGCGACGAAGACCGCTGCCCTCGAGCGCGTACGTCGGCTCGCCGCGCCGATCCGCCAGGCGACCGTCGTCAGCAGAGCCCGTGCGACGACGAGCGACGGGCTCGTCGCCGGTGTTCATGCAGCATGAAGCAGCCGGTCCCGTAGGTGTTCTTCGCCATCGCCGGGCGCGAAGCACGCCTGGCCGAAGAGCGCCGCCTGCTGATCGCCCGGCGATCCCGGCGATCGGGACGCCGCGCGGGAGCAGCCGAGACGCCGTCGGTCGCCGACGACGCCGGCGGACGACGCGACGGACGGGAGCATCGCGCGCGGGCACGCCGAGGAGCTCGCAGCAGCTCGTCGGTCCCAGTCGCGCGTCGGATGTCGAGAGCAGCGTGCGCGACGCGTTGGTGGCGTCGGTCGCGTGCACGCGCGCCGCCCGTGAGCTTCCACGACGAGCCACGTGTCGATCGTGCCGAAGGCGAGCTCCCCGGCTCGCGCGCGCGGCGCGCGCCGCGGACGTCGTCGAGCAGCCAGCGCGATCTTCGTGCCCGAGAAGTACGGCGTCGAGCGACGAGCCCGTGGTCCGCGCGCACGCATCGCCTCGGCGCCGCCGGCGCGGAGCCGGTCGCACAGCGGGCGCCGTGCGGCGGTCCTGCCAGACGATCGCGCGGTGGATCGGGCGCGCCCGTGCGCGCGATCCCAGACGACGGTCGTCTCGCGCTGGTTCGTGATGCCGATCGCCGCGATCTCGCGCGCCGTCAGCTTCGCCTGCGCGACAACGCCGCGCGGATCGACCGCGAGCGACAGTCGTCCAGATCTCCGAGCGCGTCGTGCTCGACCCAGCCGGGCTTCGGGATAGTGCTGGGTGAGCTCCGCGTAGCCCGCCGCGCGAGCACGCGGCCGTCGGCGGTCGAAGACGAGCGCGGTCGATCCCGGTCGTGCCCTGATCCGAGGGCGGAGGACGTAGCGCGGGGCGGTCATCGGCCGCGAGCCGTCTTCGCAACGTCGGGTCGATCGCTCATCACCACGTCCACGCCGAGATCGACCATCCGGCGGATGTCGGCCTCATCGTTGACGGTCACGCGGAGACGCGGACACCCGCGGCGCGCTGCCGCCGCCATCGCCGGCGTCGGCGTCGATCAGGCGATGGTTCATGCCGAGATCCGTCGCTCCGAGGTCGCGGGCCCGCCCACGGCCTCGGCCGGTCGCGCCCAGTCGCGCTCGACGTCACCCGCGCCGCCAGGAGCATGGTGCGCGCTTTCAGCTCGAGCTCGGCGCGACGGCGAATCGTCTCGACCTGGAACGCCTGGATGGTCGTCCGCGCGCCTGGAGGCTCGCGCGCGCACGGTGCCAGCTTCCTTCTCCTCGATGCGCGTCATAGCGCTGCCGATGCGCGTCGACGCCTGATCTCGGGCAGGAGCTCGATCGAGCACGAGCGCCGCGAGGATCGAAGCACCTGGGCGAAAGGTCGGATGCGCTCGTCGGTGACTGCGCGTCAGCGTGTCTTGGGCCTCACGCCGGCGAGGCTCGTTGAGCTTCAGGTCGCGCACGCGTCCGCGAGGCGGTCGTCGTCGCTTCGAGCGTCGGGTCGTGGGGCGACGACGATCGCCGTCCGCCGTCATGTGGAGATCGAGCTCCGAGGCGCATCGACGCCGAGCGCCAGAGACTCACGGAAGCGAGCAGGCTGTTCTCGGGCCAGAGGGCCGCGCCGCCGCCGATGGGCGGCCACCAAGTCGCCGGGCCGCCGGCCATCGAAGTCGCCGCGGCCGTGAGCGACAGCAGCAGAGGAGGCCAGGACCGCGACGCGCCAGGCCGGCGGTCACGCGCCGCTCGTGCGGGAGCGCTTGGCCAGATCGGGTCGATCGCTCGTGATGATATCGACGCCGAGGTCCAGCATTCTTCGACATGTCCGCGGCGTCGTTCACCGTCCAGACGCCGAGGGCGAAGGCCGGCGCGCGCGCGCCGCAGCGACCAGCCGCTCGTCGGCCAAGGTGTGCTCGACGCCGAGGTCGGTGACGCCGGCGGCGACCGCCCAGTCGACGGTCTGCCTCGGGGCGCGCCCCTGCCCGCTCGACCGCGCCGCGCGAGACCGAGAACGTCGTCGCGCGCGCGCGGCGCGAGAGCGCCTTGACCCGCGCGATCACGTCGGGGTTGAACGCCATGACCGTCGCGCGCGCCCTGCAGCCCGTGACGCGCGAGCGCGGCAAGCACCAGCTCCTCCAGCCCTTCGTAGCGGGCACCCGGCCGCGGGGCCCTTCACCTCGACGAGCAACCCCACCGGCGCGGTCGACGCCGAGGCCGCCGCGAGCACCTCGTCGAGCGTCGGCACGTGCTCGGCTGGTCAGGGCCGCGCCCGGCCCCGCAGCCGGAGGCGGCGCAGATCGGCGGCCGTCAGCGACTGCGACCGCAGCCGAGCCGTCCGTGGTCGCGCTCGAGCGCGGCGTCGTGGATCACCGCGACGGTCCGGTCGCGGGTCAGGTGCACGTCGAACTCGAGCAGGTCGCTGCCGAGCGCGATCGCGCTTCTCGAACGCGAGGAGGCTGTTCTCGGGCCAGAGGGCCGCGCCGCCGCGATGCGCCGCGATCTCGTGTCACTCTCGGTCTCGATCAGGCCTCTTCACGAACCACCGCTGCATCACCACGATGACCGACGACCGGGGGCAGCAGCACCATCATGGCCGCCGCCATCGCCACGTTCCACTCCGGGAAGCTGCGAGGTGCGGGGAATCAGCGAGTCGATCCCGATCACGGCCGTCCTCATCTCCGGGCTGTTCGTCACGATCAGCGGCCAGAGATAGTCGTTCCATCCGTACACGAACAGGATGACGAAGAGCGCGGCGATGTTCGCCTTCGACAGCGGCAGCAGGAACGACCACAGGAACCGCAGTGGGCCGGCGCCGTCGAGCTGGGCCGCCTCCGGCGAGCGAGTCCGGGATGGTCTGATAGTACTGGCGGAACAGGAACGTGCCGGTGGCCGACGCCATGCAGCGGGACGGTGAGCCCCCAGTACGTGTCGACCCAGCCGAGCACGCTGACGACCTGATAGGTCGACACGATCCGCACCGGCACCGGCAGCATCAGCGTGATGAAGATCATCCAGAAGACGACCTGCTTGCCGCGGAAGTTGAAGTAGACGATCGCGAACGCGGACAGAAGCGAGATCGCGATCTTGCCGATCGCGACCCCGAGCGCGACGATCGCGCTGTTCAGCGAGGAGCCGGCCCATCTTGCGCGCGCGCCCACGGCGTCGGCGTAGTTCTGCAGCAGGTGCGTCGAGGGCACGAGCTTCGGCGGAAGCGTCGTCACCTCGTCGAGCGTCTGGGTACTGATGACGAACGCGTAGTAGAGCGGGAACGGCCAGGAGGACCACCGAGGCGATCAGGATGGCGTGGGCGACGCGCCGCTCGGTCCCGCCGACGGGCGGCGGAAGGCGCCCCGCGAGCTCGGCCGTGGCCACGGCGCCGGCGGAGGCGACCGGGCTCGTGGACGCCATCAGTAGGTGACCTTCTTCTCCGCGAAGCGGAACTGCGCCGCGGTCAACGCGACCACCAGCAGCATCAGGATCACCGACTGCGCGGCGGAATATCCGAGCTGGAGCCCTTCGAAGCCGTCTTTCCACGCCCGGAAGACCAGGATCGACGTCGCGTCGCCCGGCCCGCCCTGCGTGACCGCGTGGATCAGGCCGAACGTGTCGAAGAACGAGAACGTCATGTTGAGCGTGAACAGGAAGAAGGTGACCGGCGACAGGAGCGGGAACGTGATCGCGAAGAACCGTCGGATCGGGCCGGCGCCATCGACGCTGGCCGCCTCGAGCACCGAGCCGGGAATGGCCTAGAGCCCGGCCAGGTAGAAGGCCAGGTTGTAGCCGAACTGCTTCCAGATCGCCGCCGCGACGATGAGCACGAGCGCCACCCAGCCCTTCAAGAACCAGTTGAACTGGTAGGCCGTCACGAACGACAGGAGGTACGGCAGCACCCCGAACGACGGGTGGAAGACGAACATCCAGATGACGCCCGCCACCGCCGGCGCGATCCCGTACGGCCAGCAGTAGCAGCCGTTCGGTACAGCGCGAGCCCGCGGATCTTCGCGTTGGCCAGCGAGGCCAGCAGGAGCGCGACCGCCAGGCCGACGAACGTGACGAGGGCCGAGAAGAGGAAGCTCGTCGCGACGCCCGGAAGCGCCGGATCGGAAAGGAGCCGCTGGAAGTTGCCGAGGCCGATGAAGATCAGCCTGTCGCCGAACGGCGAGGCCCGATAGAGGGACGAGGCGCAGCGAGTCGAACGCCGGCCAGAAGAAGAACGCGAGGGTCACGGCCGAGCTGCGGAGCGACGAGCGCGTACGGCAGCCACGCGATTGCGGAAAGACCGTGCGTTTCATCCGCGGAGCCAACTACTTGTAGAGCGCGGCGAACTCCTTCAGGATCTCGTTCCCTCCGCCACCGCGTCGTCGAGACCCTGCTTCGGCCGTCTTGTTGCCGCTGAAGATGTGCTCCATCTGCTCCTCGATCGCGTCGCGGACGGAGGTGAAGTTCCCGGAGCCGGATCCCTGGCTGTTGGGCGTCGTCTTGCCGGCGTTCATCTGGTTCACGGCGGTCTTCTGGTTCGGGTTCTTCGCGAAGTGGCCGGAGGCCTCCATCGCCTTGGCCGCCGCGTTGGTGAGCGGCAGATAGCCCGTGACCCCCGCCCACCACGCCTGGTTCTCGGTTGAGGCGACGTACTTGAAGAACTGCGCGACGCCCTTGTACTCCTCGGGCTTGGCGCCCTTCATGACCCAGAGCGTGGCGCCGCCGATGATCGAGTTCCCTGCGGGAAACCGGCGAGGCGCGGCAGGAACCTCGTGCCCCACGTGAACTTCCCTCCGAGGCGCGGGTGAGATTGCCGATGTAGGCCGACGAGGTCGTGAAGATCCCGCACTCGCCGGAGGTCATGAGCGCCTCGGCCTTGTTCAGCCGCCCGCCGTACGTGAACCAGCCCTCCTTGGCGCCGCGCGCGAGGAGCTCCATCATCTTGATGCCGAACGGGCCGTTGATCCTGAGCGTGGTCGCCAGCCCGTCGAAGCCGTTGCTGTGGTCGGCGAAGGGCTGATCGTGGTAGCCATGCATGTTCTCGACCAGCACCCACGACGGCCACGCCGAGCTGAACGCGCACTTGACCCCGGCGGCCTGAGCTTCTTCGCCATCCCCTCGACCTCGTCCCAGGTCGCCGGCGCCTTGTCGGCGAGCCCCGCCTTCTTGAAAGAGATCCTTGCTGTAGAACAGGATCGGCGTGGACGAGTTGAACGCCATCGAGTAGAGGTTGCCGCCGGTCGAGTAGTAGCTCTTCACCGGTCCGATGAGATCGTTCCAGTCGATCGCGACCCCGTTGTCCTTCATGAGCTGATACACCGGGATACACCGCGCCCGACGACAGCATGGTCTGCGTGCCGACCTCGTAGACCTGGACGATGTGCGGCGGCTGCTTCGCCCGATAGGCGGCGATCGCGGCGGTGAGGGTCTCCGGGATACGAGCCCTTGTGGACCGCCTTCACGACGTACTCGCTCTGCGAGGCGTTGAACTTGGCGGCGATGTCGTTGACCCGCTCGCCCAGCACCGCCGTCATCGCGTGCCAGAACTGGATCTCCGTCGCGGCCGATCGCCGTCGACCGGCAGCGCGACGAGGAGCACCGCCGAGACGAGCACGCTCAAGGTCGAGCGCTTCATGAGAGCCTCCATATTTATCACGCAGTTCGCGCGGGAATCATCCGTGCCAGGTGCGCCGCACTATAGCACACGGGTACGACGGCTCGGCGACGCGGACGCTACGTCCGGAACTTGTGCGAGCGCGCGACGTGCGCGTGGTAGGCCTCGAGCTCGGCGTCGAGCCGGCGCGGCGTCCAGCCGCAGGAGCTGCGCCATGCGCTGCCCGATCGACTCCGCGCAGTCCTGTCCCTGGCAGCGGCTGGTGCCGATGCCCGTCCGCCGCAGCGAGCACGTCCTGGAGCGACACGGCCATCTCGTCCTGCACCGCGTGGTGCAGCTCGGCGCACGATGTCGGGGTTCGAGGGCACAGCCGCTCGGTGCCGCCGGCCACCTTGCCGGCGAGCGCGAGCACGCGCGTCCAGCCGCGGCCGTACGCCGACACGAGGCGTCTCGAGCGTCTCGCGGCCGAGCCCGGTGCGCCGCGACCTCGCCCGAGACGTCGAGCCACGCGCGCGCCTCGGCCGCGACGACACCTCGTCGTCGGTGCCGTCGAGCGCGACGCGGTCGCTCCGGCTCGCGCCGCGACGACCGATGGTGCGCATGACCTGGTCGCCCGAGCTCCTCGGCCAGGCTCCGGAAGCACGTGAGCTTGGTGCCGGTGATCGACAGGAAGCGCCCGCGCTCCTCGGCGACTACCTTGTGCGCGCGCGAGACGTCGGATTCGCGCTTGCCCTTCTCGAACGAGAGCGGCCGCACGCCGGCGTAGGTGTAGACGACCTCGTCCAGGACGACGCGCGGGTCGGGCAGGACCTCGCGCACCTCGCCCAGGAGGTAGAGCGACCTCGTCGCCGGTCGCGTGCAGGCGCTCGAGGTCCCCGTTGAAGTCGGTGTCGGTCGCGCCGATCAGCGAGAACTCGCGCCACGGGATCACGAAGATCATGCGGTCGTCGCGGGTCGAGTGGTAGATGGCGCGGTCGGTGAGCCGCGGCACGGAGCAGTGGATGCCCTTCGTCCGCCTGGAGAATCTGCGGGCCGCGCTTCGGACACGCCGGCGGCCGCGCGGAGCTCGTCCACCCAGGGCCGGTCGCGTTGACCACGACGCGCGCGCCCAGGGTCGCGACGTCGACCGGTCGAGGAGATCGCGCGCGCGGACACCGGTGATCGCGCCGCTCGTGTCCCGCACGATCTCGGCGACCTGGGCGTAGTTGAACGCCCGCGCGCCGAGCCGGCACGCCGCGAGGATGTTCTCGAGGCAGAGGCGCTCCGGGAAGAGCAGCAGGTCGTCGAAGTAGTAGCCGGCTCCGCGCAGGTCGCCGGCCCGCAGCGCCGGCTCGAGAGAGAGCGCGTCGACCGCGGGCAGCACGCGATAGCGTTCGCGCTCCGCCCGGGCGTGAGCCAGTCGTAGAGCTTCAGGCCGATCCGGATCTTGATCAGGCTGCGCGACGAATCGCGGTAGATCGGCACCAGGAACGGCAGCGGGCGCACCAGGTGCGGCGCCAGGCGCGCAGGGTCTCGCGCTCGCGGAGCGACTCGCGCACGAGCCCGAAGTCGAACAGCTCGAGGTACCGGAGGCCGCCGTGGATGAGCTTCGAGGACTGCGAGGTCGTCGCGGAGGCGAAGTCGCCCTTCTCGACCAGGCGCCACCGACACGCCGCGCAGCGCCAGCTCGCGCGCGACGCCGGCGCCGGCCATCCGCCGCCGACGACGACGACGTCGTACTCGGCGTCCTCCAGCGGCCAGGGACGTCCCTGCACCGTGGTCAGGCGCTCCGACGCCGGGTCGCTGGTTTCGATCATCGCCAGCTCATCACCTCGGGCACCGGCGGCGACGGCGCCAGCCCTCACCGTACTGCCCGGCGACGACGGCCACGTCAGCTCGGTCGCGCACGCGGGAAGCCGGCGGGAGCCCCGCCCGCCGAGGAGCGACTAGGAATTGACGAGCGTCTCGGATCGACGGGACGACGAGGTCGGGAGCCGTGGCGGCGATCCGCGCGTCGCCCGCCGCGGTGATGCCGGTGAGCACCAGCACCGTGGCCAGGCCGAGCCGCTTGCCCATGACGATATCGGTCTCGAGGCGGTCGCCGACGATCACGCACTCGCGGGGCTCGACGCCCGAGCCGCTCGAGCGCGACCTCGAGGATGATCGGCGACGGCTTGCCGACGATGACCTCGACCGTGTGCCCGGTCACCGCCTCGACGGCGGCCGTCATCCCGGCGCAGTCGGGAATCTCGCCGTCCTCGGTCGGGCACGTCCGGTCAGGATTGGTCGCGATCAGCCGCGGCGCCCGTGGCGCACCGCCTGAAGCGCCGTGTTCGAGCTTCGCGTAGTCGAAGGTGCGGTCGAACGCGATCACCACCCAGCGAACGCGGTGGTCGCCGCGCACCTCGAAGCCGTGCGCGCGGAGCTCGGCGATCAAGCGGCGGCTCGCCGATGACGAACACCGGCGCCCGCGCGTCGAGCCGCGCCAGGTGGCGCGCCAGCACGAGCGACGAGTTGATGACGTCGTCGTCCCGCGTCGGAATGCCCAGACGCGTGAGCTTCCGGGCGTAGTCGCGCGCGGGTCTGGAGCGGCTTGTTGGAGAGAAAGGCGACCTGGCGTCCGGCCGCGCGGAGCGCGGCGATCGTCGGCGTCGGCGCCGGGATCAGAGCCTCGCCGCGATACACGGTGCCGTCGAGGTCGAAGAGCCAGCCGCGATGCGGCAGCACGAACCCGGCCATGCTGCTCTGGCCCGAGTCACTCACCGAGCGACGTGGTCGGCGGAGCGGGCGGCGGCGGGTGGGGCCGGGCCGTTGGGACTCCATCACCCGTTCGACCTCGGCGCACTTCTTCGAAGTGCGGAGGTACGAAGGGGGCCCATTCCGCCCCAACGACCCGGCCCCACCACCGCCACCCGCCCGTCAATGCGAGTCGTTCATGAGTCGCTGCGATCGTCGTTGACAGCAATGTCGGGGTCCGTGCTGGCGGGAGGGCGACGGCGGCCTGGGCGAGGTCGACGAACGGGGCCGGCATCACGCCGAGCAGGACGATCGCGAGGAGCGCGATCGCCAGCGCGAGGCCGCCGGCGAACGACGAGGCGTACGTGGTGGCGGCACCCTCGGGCTCGCGCATGTACATGTAGACGATGATCACGCGAGGTAGTAGTACGCCGCCGCCGCCGGAGTTCAGCACGCCGATGACCGCGAGCCAGAAATAGCCCGCGCGCACGGCGGCGCCGAACACGTAGAACTTTCCGACGAAGCCGGCCAGCGGAGGAATGCCGACCAGCGAGAGCAGGAAGAGGCCGAGCGTCGCCGCCAGCACCGGATGGCGCCGCGCGAGCCCGGCGTAGTCGGCCGACCTCGACCGCCTCGCCGCGCGCGCTCGCAGAGCGTGATGACCCCGAAGGCGCCGGCGGTCGTGAAGGTGTAGGTCAGCAGATAGAAGAGCACCGAGCTCGGCGCCGCCCACGCCCCCGGCGACCAGGCCGACCAGCATGTAGCCGACGTGCGCGATCGACGAGTAGGCGAGCATCCGCTTGAGGTTCGACTGGGCGAGCGCCACGACGTTGCCGACCGTCATCGTGACGGCCGCGATCACCCAGAGCAGCGCCGCCCAGTCGGGCGGCACGCCGCGCGCAGGTCACCGTCAGCACCCGGATCAGCGCCGCGAAGGCGCCGGCCTTCGAGCCGGTCGCGATCAGCGCGCGTCACGCTCGTCGGCGCGCCCTGGTAGACGTCGGGCACCCACATGTGGAACGGGCACCGAGGAGATCTTGAAGCCGAAGCCCGACCATCAGCGAGGCCGAGGCCGATGACGAACAGCGGATCGCGCGGCCTGCGAGGCGACCGCCGCGGCGATGCGGTCGAGGTTCGTCGTCCCGGTGGCGCCGTAGATCAGCGCGATGCCGTAGAGCAGGAACGACGAGGCGAACGCGCCCAGCAGGAAATACTTCATCGCCGCCTCGCCCGAGGACAGCGTCACGCTTGAAGAGCCCGGCCAGCACGTAGAGCGAGAGCGACATCGAGCTCGAGCGCCAGGAACACGACGATCAGATCGCCGGCGCGCGGCCAGCAGCATCATGCCGCGCGGTCGAGAACAGCACGAGCGCCCAGTACTCGCCGGACTCGGCGCCGGTGCGCCGCAGGTAGTCCATCGAGAGCAGCACGATGAGCGCGCCGGCGTAGCAGATGATGACGTTGAAGAAGAGCGCGAAGTTGTCGAGCACGACCATGTCGCGGAACGCGCGGCCCGGCGAGCTCCAGCGCGCCAGGCGTCGCCAGGAGCGCCCCGACCATCCCCGCGAGCGCGACCATCGCCGGGACCTCGCGCGGGAGCGCGCGGGCAGCGAGGTCGAGCAGCCAGCACGAGCGCGGCGGCGGCCAGCACGACCAGGGTCGGCACCAGCGGACCGAGGAGGACTGGCGGAAGGACGATGGCGTCCATGGTCAGCGGTTCGCGGCTGGTCTTGCTCTGGACCTGGGCGATCAGCGCCTCGATCGTGGTCTCCGTCTTGCCGGTGAACGCCGCCGGGTAGACGCCGATCCACACGATGAGCGCCACGACCGGCACGAGCACGCGCCCACTCGCGCGTCGTGAGGTCGGCGAGCCGGCGGTTCGCGTCGCGCGTGACCTCGCCGAACACCACGCGCTGATACATCCAGAGCATGTAGACCGCGGCGAAGATGATCCCGGTGGTCGCCAGCGCCGCCATCCACGGGTTGCGCTGGAACGCGCCGAGCAGGATCAGGAACTCGCCGACGAACCCGTTCAGCCCGGGCAGCCCGAGCGACGACAGCGTGACGACCAGGAAGAGCGCCGAGAAGGCCGGGATGACTTGCCAGAGGCCGCCGAAGTCGGCGATCAGCCGCGAGTGGCGGCGCTCGTAGATCATCCCGACCATCAGGAAGAGCGCGCCCGGTCGAGAGCCCGTGGTTCACCATCTGGATGAGGCCGCCCACGAGCCCCTGCTGGTTGAGCGTGAAGATGCCGAGCATCACGAAGCCCAGGTGGCTCACGCTCGAGTAGGCCACGAGCTTCTTCATGTCGGGCTGCACCGTCGACACCCACGCGCCGTAGATCGATGCCGATCACCGCGAGCGTGAAGACCAGCGGCCCGAACTGCGAGGCTCGCGTCCGGGAACAGCGGCAGGCAGAAGCGCAGGAAGCCGTACGTCCCCATCTTCAAGAGGACGCCGGCCAGGATCACGCTGCCGGCGGTCGGCGCCTCGACGTGGGCGTCGGGCAGCCAGGTGTGGAACGGAAACAGCGGCACCTTGATCGCGAAGGCCAGCGCGAAGGCCAGGAACATGAGGTCCTGGGCGCGGCCGGGCGCCATCACGTACTGCGTCAGCAGCGGCAGGTCGAACGTGTAGCGTCCCGGTCGCGGCGCCGTACTGGTAGTAGAGGGCCAGGATCGCGACCAGCATCAGGAGCGAGCCGACCATCGTGTAGAGCACGAACTTCACCGCGGCGTAGATCCGGTTCGGTCCGCCCCAGACCCCGATGACGAAGTACATCGGGATCAGCATCGCCTCCCAGAAGACGTAGAAGAGGAAGAGGTCGAGGCTCACGAAGACGCCGAGCATCCCGGTCTCGAGGATCAGCATCGTCGCCACGAACTCCTTTGACCCGGTCCTCGATGGAGCCCCAGGCCGACGCCGAGCGCCAGCGGCATCAGGAAGGTCGTCAGGAGCACCAGCAGCAGGCTGATGCCGTCGACCCCGACGTGGTAGCTCACCCCGAGCGTCGGCATCCAGCGCCGGACTCCTCGAACTGATAGCCGATGATCTCGGCGTCGAAGCCGAAGTAGAGCGGGAGCGAGAGCACGAACGTGACGACGGCCGCCGCCAGCGAGACGGCGCGCAGCACGCCGGCGGCAGCGCCGCGGCACCAGCAGCAGCGACGAGCCCGGCGAGGCCCGGAAGAAACGTGACGATCGACACGAGCGGGATCGCGGTCATCGCGCGAGCAGGAACGCCACGATGGCGACCGCGCCGGCCAGCATCGTCAGCGCGTAGTTGACGGTGTAGCCGGTCTGGAGCCGACGGAGCCCCGGCGCGCTCGCGACGACCGCGCGGCCCAGCAGGTTGACGAGCCCGTCGATCAGGCGCAGGTCGAAGACGCCGGCCAGGAATCGGGAGAGCGCCAGCAGCGGACGCACGATCGCGCGGTCGTAGATCGCGTCGACGTAGTAGGCGTTGAGCAGGAGCGCGTGGATCGGCGTCCGCGGCTGCCCGATCGCGTCGGGCCGCACGGCCGTGGCCATGTACATGAACCACGCGACCATGACGCCGGCGACGAACACCGCGACCGCGGAGACGAGCAGCATCAGCGCGACGGCGCCGCTGTGCCCGCTCTCGTGAGATCGGGAACACCGGCGCCAGGAACCGCTCGAACCGCGTCCCGTGATCGGACGGAATGCCGAACGCGATGCCGGTGATCACCGTCAGCAGCGCCAGGATCCAGAGGGGAAGGTCATCACCGCCGGGCGACTCGTGGACGTGGTGGGCCGCGTCTCTGCGTCATCCGCGGGCCGCTGTAGAAGGCCAGGAACAGCATCCGGGCGGTATAGAACGACGTCAGAAAGGCGCCCAGCAGCAGGAGCGCCCAGATCCCCTTGTGGCCGCTGCCGTAGGCGGCCGCCAGGATTTCGTCCTTCGAGAAGAAGCCGGCGAGCCCCGGCATTCCGGCGAGTCCGAGCCCGCCGATCGTCGTGGTGATCGTCGTCGCGACCATCCGAGACGAAAGACCGCCCATCTTCCTGCAGATCCTGCTCGCCCCCGAGGCCGTGGATGACGCTGCCGGCGCCGAGGAACAGGAGCGCCTTGAAGAAGGCGTGCGTCACCAGATGAAAGATGCCGGCGGCGTACGCGCCCACGCCGACCGCGGCGAACATGTAGCCGAGCTGGCTCACCGTGGAGTACGCGAGCACGCGCTTGATGTCGGTCTGCACGAGGCCGATCGAGGCCGCGAAGAGCGCGGTGGCCACGCCGATCCACGCGACCACCTCGAGCGCGACCGGCGAGTGCTCGAAGATCACGCGGCTGCGCGCGACCATGTAGACCCCGGCCGTCACCATCGTCGCCGCGTGGATGAGCGCCGACACCGGCGTCGGTCCTTCCATCGCGTCGGGCAGCCACGTGTGCAGCGGCAGCTGCGCCGACTTGCCGCAGGCCCCCATGAACAGGAGCAGCGCGATGCCGGTCGCGGTGCTCGGCGGCAGAGCCGCCGATCGCCGCGAACGCCGCGTCGTAGTCGAGCGTGCCGACCGCGGTCCACAGCCACATGATGCCGAGCCCGAAGCCGAAGTCGCCGACGCGGTTGACGATGAACGCCTTCTTGCCCGCCTGCGACGCCGCCGGCCGCGTGTACCAGAAGCCGATCAGCAGGTACGAGCAGAGACCGACCGCCTCCCAGAAGACGTAGAGCAGCAGGAAGTTGCCGGCGAGCACCAGCATCGTCATCGAGAACACGAAGAGGTTCAGGTAGGCGAAGTAGCGCGGGTAGCCCGGGTCGTCGTGCATGTAGCCGATCGAGTACAGATGAATGAGCATGCCGACGCCCGTCACGACCAGCAGCATGATGCCGGTGAGCGGGTCGACGTACGCGGCCACCGACGTCTCGAAGTCGCCCGCGCTGACCCAGCGGAAGAGCGTCGCGGTGAACGCCTCGCCGGAGGCGACGCGCGAGAACAGCACGCACGAGGCGATGAACGAGCCGGCCAGCGCCGGCACCGCGATCCAGTGCGCGTGCCGGCCGATGAACCTGCCGAAGATCATGTTGAGCAGCGCGCCGACGAGCGGAAAGAGGGGGATCAGCCAGAGGGAGGTCGGCACCGGGTCATGCTAGCGAGCGCCTACCGGGGTGTCAAGAACAGTGGTCCGCGACGTCAGCTCCGCGGCGCGTACATCATCACCGAGACACCCGCGAGACACAGGAGCCCGCCGATCACATCGAAGCGATCGGGCGCCTCGCGCGCGACGACACCGCCCCATAGAAGCGAGAGGACGACGAACACTCCGCCGTATGCCGCGTAGACGCGGCCGAACGGTGCCGGCTGGAGCGTCGGCACCACACCGTAGACGAAGAGAATCACGCCGCCGAGCACCCCCAGGAGCGCGCTCCGCCCCTCGCGGAGCCACAGCCACACGAGATATCCGCCGCCGATCTCGCACAGTCCCGCCAGCACGAACAGCGCCACCGACGTGACCACCAGGAAAGGGCTCATCGCGCGATCACCTCCGAGGTTCGTGACGGGTCGGCATGGTATCATCCGCTTCGTGCCCAAGCGGTCCCGCGCGAAGGCCTGGGTGCTCTCGTCGTCGTCCTCCTGGTGGCCGTCGTCGGATCCGTCGCGTATCTGATCTGGCGGCAGACAGTCCCCGGCGTGCAGTCCCTCACGACCGCCCCGCGCTTCATCGGCCAGAAGACCGCGTTCACCGTGGTCGTCGAAGCTCGGCGCGGCAACGTCGCGCGGGTCGAGGTCCGCATCGAACAGTCCGGCAAGTCGACGCCCGTGGCCACGAAGGACAGCGGCCTGGGCCGCCGCGTGGAGATCCCGGTCCTGGTCGACAGCGCGGCGATCGGGCTGCGCGAGGGCAGCGCGAACATCGAGGTGTGGGCGCGCGACACCTTCTGGCGGCCGATCCGCCGCGACGACCGGCGCGATCGCCGGGTATCCGGTCACCGTCGACCTCACGCCGCCGAAGGTCGAGCTGCTCGCCGCGACGCACTACCTCTCGCCCGGCGGAAGCGGGCTCGTCGCGTTCCGCGTCTCCGGCGCCTCGCGCACCGACGTCATGGCCGGCGCGATGGCCTTCCCGTCGTTCGCCTTCGGCCCGGCCGACAAGGGGGCGCGCATCGCCCTGATCGCGCTCCCCTGGGACTCACGACGCGGCGACACCGATCCAGATCCGCGCGACCGACGAGGCCGGCAACACCGCCTCGCGCGGGATCCCGGCGGAGATTCGCCCGCGCAAGTTCCCGAAGGACACGATCGAGATCAAGGACGCGTTCCTCCAGGCCAAGGTCCCCGAGCTCCTGCCGCAGCGGCCGGCCACCGACTCGCTGGTCGACGGATTCTTGATGATCAACCGCGACCTGCGCCGTCAGGCCGAGGAGACCAAGCGGAAGATCGGCGCCAGCACCGCCGACAAGCCGCTCTGGCACGGGCCGTTCGTGCAGGCGCGCAACACCAAGGTGTTCGCGAATTTTGCCGAGACGCGCAGCTACGTGCACGGCGGCAAAGAGATCGACCGGCAGATCCATTTCGGGTACGACCTGGCGTCGACGCGACAGTCGCCGGTGCCGGCCTCGAACAAGGGCGTGGTCGTGTTCGCCGAGCCGCTCACGATCTACGGCAACGCGGTGGTGATCGACCACGGGCTCGGTCTGCAGACGCTCTACGCCCATCTCTCGAGCACGACCGTGAAGGTCGGCGACGCCGTCGAGAAAGGTCAGGAGATCGCGCGGACCGGCTCGACCGGTCTGGCGATGGGTGATCACCTCCACTACGAGGTGCTGGTCAACGGCACGTCGGTCACGCCGCTCGAGTGGTGGGACGCGAAGTGGATCCGCGACCACATCGGCAAGCCGCTGAAGGAAGCTTCGCTCCCCGAGATCAGCGGCGCCGAGGCGCGCGACGAGCCGGAAGAGCCGGCGAAGTCGGCGGCGCCCGGTCCGCGCGCCGCCGCCGCTAGCCCGCTCGAAGCACCGCGGGACATCATGGACGAGTGCTGCGAGGTCCGAGAGATCCCGCGTGAGCAGCGGCGAACACTCCAGATCGTCCTGCTGATCAACGCCGTGATGTTCCTCACCGAGTCCGTGGCCGGCGTCCTGGCCCACTCGACGGCGCTGTTCGCCGATTCCTCGACATGCTGGGCGACGCCATCGTCTACGGCTTCAGTCTCTACGTCATCGGTCGCGGCATCGCCTGGCAGGCGCGCGCCGCGCTGCTCAAGGGACTCATCATGGCGGCGTTCGGCATCGGTCTGCCTCGTGCAGGTGGCGTTCAAGATCACGAGGGCGTCACGCCGACGCGTCGAGGTGATGGGGGTGGTCGGCACGCTCGCCTTCGCCGCGAACCTCTGGTGTCTGGCGCTCCTCTGGCGCCGGCGCGGCGACGACATCAACATGCGCTCGGCGTGGATCTGCTCGCGGAACGACGTGATCGGCAACGCGGCCGTCCTGGTCGCCGCCGGCGCGGTCGCCGTCACGGGCTCGCCGTGGCCCGATATCGTCATCGGCCTGCTCGTCGCCTCGGTGTTCGGTCGCTCGGCGGTGCAGGTCGTGCGCGACGCATCGCGCGCGGTCGCCGCCTCGGGCTGAGCCCGGCGTCAGAAGCTGCCGAACTTCTGATAGGCCGCGAGCGGCGTCATGCCGCGCCGCCACCGCGGAGCGCACCCGGTTCTCCGTCCCCACGAGCTTCTCGCAGCGCCGGAGCACCTCCTGGGCGGCGCGCCGCGGGACGATCACGACGCCGTCCAGATCCGCCACCACGACGTCACCGAGGCTCACCCGCACGCTGCCGATCGTCACCGGCTGGCCCCAGTCGGCGACGCGCCAGCGCGGCACCGAATCCTGGGGCGTCCGGTAGCGCACGAAGGTCGGGAACCCCATGCGCATGATCGCGGCGGCGTCGCGCGTCGCGCCGTCGATCACGGCGCCGCGCACCTTGCGCGCGCGGAACCACGCCGCGCTGAGCTCGCCGAAGTGCGCCGCGACGTTGTCGTGCGCGGCCAGCACCAGGACCGATTCCGCCGGCACCGCGCCGAGCATGCCCAGGAAGCGCCGCAAGGGTCTGATCGCGCTCGCGCGGTGAGCCCGCTGTACGACCGCCCGCGCGCCGTGAACGCATAGCCCGCCGTCCGCATTCCCGAGGACAGCGGCTGGATGGACGCGGGCAAGGTCTGGCGCTTGAGTCCCATCTCGTCCATCACGTCGGTGATGGCCGCCGTGTAGATTCGCGCGAAGCGGCGCGGCAGATTGTCGCTCGGGCTCATCGAGAGTCTCCTCGGTCTAGAGCGCGCCTCGGCAGCGGATGGTCAGAATCGCGAGCGCGAGCAGGCCGCTGCACGAGCGCGCGGGGCGGCACGAAGTCGCCGAGAACACCGAGCAGGAGGTCGAGCAGGCGCGGGCGGCGCGCGAGAACCCGCGCGGCCAGGTTGGCGAGCCGACGGTGGCTGATGACGAACTGGAGCGCGTGCGTCACTCGCTCCTTGTCGCGGGTCGCCAGGCGGCGGGCGCGATCGTATCCGGCCAGCCCGCGAACCGAGAGGTCGCCGCGACCGAGCGCCTGCACGGCCGTCTCCACCGCGAGCTCCGCGCTCCGGAGACCGTTGAAGATCCCCTCGCCCGAGAACGGATCGTAGAAGCCCGTGGCGTCGCCGACCATGAGCACGCCGCCGGTGCGCGGCGCGTCGACCCGGTACGCGAGCGGGCCCATCGCGCGGACCGGCGCGACGCGGCGGCCCCGGCGATGCGCCGCGCGAGGTGCGGCAAATGCTTCACGCGCGCGTCGAAGAAGGTGTCGAGGCGACCGCTCCACGGCGCGGCGTGCGCCAGGGGCACGACGACGCTGAGGTTCGCGCGTCCGGGCGCCACCGGATTCAGGATCGCGTAGTCCGGCGGATCGACGAAGATCTCGCCGACACGCCCGAGGCCGCTCACGCCCTCGACGTAGGTGACCATCGCCATCCGCTGGAGGCGATGCGACCGGCGAAGCCCGAGTCGCTGGGCGACGACCGACGCGCGGCCGTCGGCGGCGATCGTCAGCGGAGCGCGCAGGGTCAGGCGACGGGCGTCCGCATCGAGCGCCTCGACGCCGAGCACGCGGCCGCCCGCCACGACGAGGTCGGTGACGCGCGTCTGCTCGCGGAAGTCGACGGGCAGCGCGCGGACGCGGTCGACGAGGATCGCGTCGAGGGCCTCGCGCGTGATCGCCATCGCGTGCTCGCGATACGGACGCCACGCTCCGATCGGCCGGTACGTCCCGACGAGGGTCTTGCCGTTGGGCGCGGTGATCCGCATGCCCTTCAAGGTGCTGGCGACGGCATCGACCGCCTTCAGCGCGCCGAGCCGATCCAGCAGTCGCGGGGCTTCCGGGCTCAGGTACTCTCCGCAGATCTTCGGTCGCGGAAACCGCGCGCGATCGAGGAGCGCGACGGAGAGCCCGTGCTCGGCCATGAGAATGGCCGTCGCCGCGCCTGCGGGGCCGGCGCCGACGACGATGACGTCGGTCGTCACGACAGGACCGCCACCAGGCGACCCAGCACGGGGTACTCGCGGATCGTCAGCCGCCGCGCGCCGGCCTTCTCGGCGAGCGCCCGCAGCTCGTCGCGCGAATACGAGCGCCGCACCGAGAGCGGGCCGTCGTGACGCGAGATCGGGTGGCAACCCAGGAGACGGGTGACGAGCCACACGAGGCCGAGCGAGAGCGCGGCGCCGAAGCAGATCGTTCACGACCACCCCGATCCGCGCGGCCGCCGTCATCTCGCGCAGCCCCGCGGCGGCCTGCGCCGGCTCGAGGTGATGGAGCGTGAGGGCGCTGGTGACGATGTCGACCGCCCGCTCGCGGCACGGCAGCGCGGCCGCGTCGCCGCGCACCAGCAAGATCTCCGGGTACGCCGCGACGGCCGCGCGCGCGCGAGCCGGAGCGAGGTCGGGTCGCGATCGACGACGACGACGCGGATGGCGCGACCGCTGCGCCGCGCCCACCGGACCACGCGCACCGCGAACGCCGCCGTCGCCGCCGCCGACGTCGATGACTCGAAGCGGGCGAGCGCGCGGGACCTCGGCCGCCAGACGGCGGATCGCGCGCAGCGAGAGGGCGTAGCCGCCGAACCAGCTGTTGAGGCGGTCGATGTCCGCCAGCGAGGCCGCGAGCTCTTGTGTCGCGACCGCCCTGTCGAGCACCTCCGCGCGCGCCGTCAGCCCGTTTCACGGGATCACCACCGCAGCAGCGCTCCTTCGGCGGCGAAGCCGAGCCCCAGACCGATCATGACGCCCCAATCGTCGGGAACCGGAGACTCGTCGCGGAGCGTTTCTTCCAGGACGAAGAGGATCGTGGCCGATGACATGTTGCCGAAGCGTCGCAGCACGGAGCGCGAGTGGCTGACTTGCTCCTCGCTGAGCTCGAGCAAGGTTCGGGCGCGATCGATCACGCGTCGTCCCGCGGAGTGGAGGACCCAGTACGCGGATGTCCTCGCGCTTGAGCCCCTGCGTCCGCCATGAGGATCGCCGCCATCTCGCCCATCATGACCGCGCCGATGCGGCGCACGTCCTTGGAGAGCACCACGCGCGGCCGGCCGCCCGGATACTCGAATCCCATCGCGTCGAGATGCTCGGAGCGGAACAGCGTCCGCTGAGCGACCAGCGACGGCCCCGGTCCGTCGGTCGTCACCGCGAGCGGCGCCGGCGCCGTCGGCGAAGATGGCGTGGGCCACCGCGCTCTCGAGCCGGTCGTCCAGGAAGTAGGTCGGCCGAGCAGATCTCGACCGCGACGACCAGCGCCCGGCGCCCGGGAAACGCGGTGACGTAGTTCGACGCCTGCTGGAGCGCCACCATCGCGGAGGCGCAGCCGGTGTCGCCGACGTGGACGCGCTGGATGTCCGCGCGGCAGCCGAGCCGGGCGATCAGGCGGGCGTCGAGACTCGGCGTGAGGCGCCCGGTGCACGTCGTCGTCGCGATGAAATCCACATCGGACGATTCTCCAGCCGGCCCGGTCGAGCGCCCGGCGCGCTGCCGACTCGCCGAGCTCGAGCGCGCCCTCGCGAAAGCGGTCGTTGAGCTCGTCGACCGACTCGTTGGGCCGGAACGTCGCCGGATCGATCCACAGATAGCGGCCGTCGATGTCGCTGCGACGAAAAACCCGCTCCGCTCCTCGTCTCGATACCCCGCGAGCGTCAGGACTTGCGACTGCGTGAAGCGGTGGGGCGGCGTCGCAGTGGCGACGGCCGCGATCTTCGGGAACGGCATTCCTCCTCCTGTCGCGGCGTGTGGGAGTAAGATGTGGGCACTCCGAGCATACTGCGAGGGTCCAGCCCATGCCACTGTTCAGCTTCGAGGGCAAGAGCCCGAGAGTCCATCCCACCGCGTTCGTCGCGCCCACCGCCGTGATCGTCGGCGACGTGACGATCGAGGAGCGCGCGTCCGTCTGGTACAACGCCGTGCTCCGCGGCGACTTCAATCCGATCGTCGTACGCCGCGGCGCCAACGTGCAGGACTGCGCGGTCGTGCACGTCACGCCGCGCGGCGGGACCGAGATCGGCGCCGGCGCGACGGTCGGCCACAACTGCACGATCCACGCGGCGTGGCTCGGCGAAGAGTGCCTGATCGGCAACGGCGCGACGGTGCTCGACGGCGCGCGCATCGGCGCGCGCGCGATGATCGGCCGCCGGCGCGCTCGTGACGCCCGAGACCGAGATCCCCGAGGGCACCCTCGCGCTCGGCGCGCCGGCCAAGGTGCGCGGTCCGCTCGCCGGCACGCCGGCCGGAGCGCTGGGTGCGCGCCAATCCCGAAGGCTACCAGGCGCTCGCGCAGCGCCACGAGGCCTCGGTCCAGCCCTGCTGACGCCATGGCGGCACCGAAGCGCATCGCGTTTCTTCGTCTTCCCGCGGCTGACGCTCCTCGATCTGATCGGCGCCTACGACGCCCTGCGACGCATCGCTGCGATGTCCATCGATTCGAGTGTGACCCACCGGATCATCGGGACCGAGGCCGAGATCGTCGACGAGTCCGGTCTGGATGCTCAAGCCCGACGCGGTGTACGAAGACCTCGCGGGCTTCGACCTCTCTACGTCGCGGGTGGGCTCGGGACCGTCGCGCTGATGGACAACCGGCGCGCCATCGACTACCTGAAGACGTGGGGCGACGAACGGCCGCTGGCCTCGGTCTGCTCCGGCGCGCTCCTGCTCGGACGCGCAGGGTATCTGCGCGACAAGCGCGCGACGACGCATCATCTGGCGGTGGAGCTGCTGCGGCCGCTCTGCCGCGAGGTCGTCACGAATCGGCGCGTGGTCGACGAGGGGCGCGTCGTGACGGCCGGCGGCGTGTCGTCGTCGCTCGATCTCGGACTCTATCTCGTCGAGAAGTACTGGGGCACCGACGCGCGCGTCCGGATCGCCAACCAGATGGAGTACCGCGGCTACTCGCCCGCCTGATCCCGCGCGGCGCATCCCAGCGCGCATCAATCAGGAGACATTCGTGACCATCGATCTCGATGCGCTCATGGACCTGCAGCGGTCGTTTCTGCCCGGGCTGATCGGCATGCGCTACACGGAAGCCTCAAGGACCGGCTCGTCGGCGGAGCTGACGATCCGCGACGACTCTCCGAACGGTCGGCGGCGCGCTCCACGGCGGCGCGATCATGGCGCTCGCCGACACCGTCGGCGCGACCGCGACGTTCCTCAACCTGCCGCCCGGCGCCTCGACCACGACGCTCGAGTCGAAGACCAACTTCTTCGCGGCCGGACGCGACGGCGTCGTGCGCGCCGAAGCCACGCCGCTGCACCGGGGCCGCACGCACGATGGTGTGGCAGACGCGCGTGACCGACGAGCGTCGGGCCGGCTGCTGGCGCAGACGATCCAGACACAGATGGTGCTCGCCCCTCGCTGACATGCAGTCGCCGTCGGATCGAGCTTGACAGCACGTCCTCTCCTGATAGCTTCCGCCGCGTCGAGCGAGGTCGCGGCCTGCACGTGTGCAAGCGCGTCCGCGACCTAATCCAGTCCGGTGAGACCAGTCGAGCGTCTCCGACGTCTCGCGGAGGTGCGCTGCATGGCCGACAGGCGATCTGGGGTCGACGTGTCGGTCGTGCGTCGTCGCGCGCTCACGGCTGCGGTCGGCTGTCTGGCCGTCCCCGCCGCCGCGCAATCGCCGATACCCCGCGCCGTGGCGGCGTACTCCTGGCGGCCATCGGCGCCGACGCGCCGAGCCTCGACCCGCACCAGGAGCAGCACCTTCGCCACCGTCCAGCTCGGTGGCTCCGCTCTACAGCACGCTGCTCCAGATCGACCCCTACAACTACCCGAAGATCATCGGCGACGTGGCCACGCGAGTGGAAGATCGCGCCCGACGGGCTCACCTACACGTTCAAGATCCGCCCGGGCATCCAGTTCCACGACGGCTCGCCGCTGACGGCCGCCGACGTCAAGGCCACGCTACGACAAGATCATCTTCCCGCCCGAGGGCGTCCGCAGCGTCCGGAAGAACGCCTACACGGCGGTCGCGCGAGCGTCGAGGCCCCTGACCCGAGCACCGTCGTGTTCAAGCTGAAGTTCCCGTCGGCGTCGCTGCTGGCCAACCTGGCCTCGCCGTGGAACGTCATCTATCCCGAAGAAGTACCTGGACAAGGACCCGAACTACTTCAAGACGCACGTCGATGGGCTCCGGCCCCTTCAAGTTCAAGAGCTACACGCGCGGCTCCACGCTTCGAGGGCGAGCGCAATCCCGACTACTTCGTCAAGGACCGGCCCGTACCTCGACGGCTACAAGTTCTTCATCAGCCCGGAGACCTCCGTGCGCGCGGCGGCCATCCGCTCGGGCCGCGCCTACATCGAGTTCCGCGACCTGCCCAACGCCGAGGTCGACGCGATCCAGCAAGCAGCTCGGCGACAAGGTCGTCGTCCAGCAGACGCCCGATGACCGGCCAGTGGGGCATCGCGATCAACAACACCGTGAAGCCGTTCACCGACGTGCGCGTGCGCAAGGCGCTCACGCTCGGGCATCGATCGCTACACCGATGGGCAGGGTGCTGTACCCGCTCACCGGCCTGCAGGACGTCGGGGCGCTGATGCGTCCGGGCTACGGAGTGGGCGATGCCGGAGGCCGAGCTCGAGAAGCTCCCGGGCTTCGGGCGGGACATGCGAGAAGAACCGGGCCGAGGCCAGGCGGCTCCTGGCCGAGGCCGGCTATCCCAACGGCTTCAAGGTCGTCCTGAAGAACCGCAACGTGAAGCTGCCCTACCAGGACTTCGCGGTGTTCGTGATCCAGGAGTGGCGCAAGATCGGGATCGAGGCCGAGCACCGGCCGCTCGAGACGGCGGCCTGGTTCGCGGACGGACAGGACACCGGGAACTTCGAGCTGATCGTCGTCGCCGACCGGTCGAGTTCATGGACGATCCCGATCAGTTCCTGCGGCCGCTACACCACGGGGAGCACCCAGAACTGGGGCCGCTTCTCCGATCCCGCGATCGACGACCTGTTCTCGCGGCAGGCGCGGACGCTCGACCCGGCCGAGCGCAAGAAGCTGATCATCGAGCTCCAGAAGATCGTGCTGGAGAACGCGTACTACATGCCGGGCCTCTGGTGGTCGCGCAACGTCGTGCACTGGGCCAAGGTGAAGAACTACGTGGCCCCGCCCGAATCACTACACCAACCAGAAGCTCCAGGACGTCTGGCTGTCGGAGGACTGAGCCGGAGCGAGGTCGCGGCGACATGCGCACGTACGTCGCGAAGCGCCTCCTGCTGATCGTCCCCACGCTGCTCGGCGTGCCGCCGCGCTGGTGTTCGTGATCATGCGCGTCATCCCCGGGCGACGTGGCGCCTGCTGATCTTCGGCGGCGACGCAGGCCGGCCAGATCGATCCCAAGCAGCTCGCCGCCATGCGCCATCGGCTCGGGCTGGATCAGCCGCTGCTGGTGCAGTTCGGGACGTGGCTCTGGGGCGTGCTCCGCTTCGACTTCGGCAACTCGCTCTGGACGGGGCGCCCGGTCATCGAGGAGCTGCTCGATCCGCCTGCCGCTCTCGCTCGAGCTGGCGCTCGCGGCGACGATCGTCTCGGTGCTGCATCGCGATCCCGCTTCGGCATGCTGCGCCGCCGTCCGCCAGGACACCTGGGTGGACTACCTCGTGCGCGTGGTCAGCATCGGCGGCCTGGCCATCCCGTCGTTCTGGGTCGGGATCCTCATGCATCCTGTTCCTCGTGATCTTCTTCGGCTGGGGACCGCCGCTCGAGTTCACGCCGCCCTGGGTCGATCCCTGGGCGAACTTCCAGCATGATGATCTGGCCGGTGCTCACCGTGGGCTATCGGTACGCCGCCGTCACCACCCGCATGACGCGCTCCACGCTGCCTCGAGGTGCTGCGGGAGGACTACATCCGCACGGCGTGGGCCAAGGGGCTGCGCGAGCGGGCCGTCGTCGTCCGTCACGCCCTGAAGAACGTCGATGCTCCCGGTGATCACGCTGATCGGGACGGAGTTCGCCTTCCTCATCGGCGGGCCTGGTCGTCACCGAGACCGTGTTCACCCTGAACGGCGTGGGGCGGTTCGTGGTGGACGCCGTCGCCCATCGGGACTATCCGGTCGTGCAGGCTCTGATCTTCCTGATCGCGTTCGGCTTCGTGGTCGTGAACCTCCTCGTCGACCTGACCTACGCGTGGTTCGATCCGCGCATCCGCTACCGCTGAGGCGATGGCGACCAACCTCGAGCTGGCCCACGCGACGGCCTCGGCGACCCTGGCGCCGCAGCTCACCGTCGCCGAGGCGGTGGCGAAGTTCATCCGGACGAAGCCGCTCGGCGCCGGCGGCGCGCTGATCATCCTGGCGATGCTGTTCGTGGCCGCTCTTCGCCGAGCTGCTCGCGCCGTACGATCCGTACCGTCGGCGACTACGGCGCTGCAGTTCGCGCGGCCGAGCGCCGAGCACTGGTTCGGCACCGACGAGTTCGGGCGCGACGTGCTGAGCCGGATCATGTACGGCGCGCGCATCGCGCTGTTCGTCGGCTTCACCGCGTCGTTCGCGGGCTGCACGATCGGCGCGCCTGCTGGGCGTGATCAGCGCCGTACTGGGGCGGCAAGGTCGATCTGCTCCTCGAGCGGCTGATGGACATCCTGCTGGCCTTCCCGCAGCTGATCCTGGCCCTGGCCATCGCGTCGATCCTGGGCCCGGCGGTGCAGAACGTCGTGATCGCCATCTCGATTCCCGTCATCCCGCGCGTCGCGCGCGTGGTGCGGGCCACCGCCCTGTCGGTGAAGGAGAACGTGTACGTCGAGGCCGTGCAGGCGCTGGGCGCCTCGCGGCGCCGCGTCATCCTGCAGCACATCATCCCGAACGTCATGGCCCCATACATCATCATGCTGACCGCGCCAGCTCGGCGCCGCGATCCTGGCCGAGGCGGCCCTGTCGTACCTGGGGCTCGGCGCGGCGGAGCCGACGCCGTCGTGGGGCCTGATGCTCTCGGGCTCCGCCCCGTCGTACGCCGAGAAGGCGCCGTGGATCGCGCTGTTCCCGGGCATCGCGATCAGCCTCGGCGTGTTCGGCTTCAACCTCTTCGGCGATTCGCTCCGGGACGCGCTCGACCCGAAGCTGCGGAAGGGCTGAAGCCCGCCAGTCAGCGCCCTCGAACCGCGGGGGCCGCTTCTCCTTGAACGCCGCAACGCCCTCTTTGTGGTCGGCCGTCTGGCGCACGATCGACATGTGCGACGAGACCAGATCGAGGTGCGTCCGGAGATCCAGCTTGAGGCTCTGGTAGACGAGCCGCTTGATCATGCGGATCGGGATCTGCGGCCCGTCCGCGATCTGGCGCGCCATCGCGTAGGTGGCGTCCTTCAGCTGAGCGTCCGGCACCACCCGCTGCACGATGCCGAGCCGGTGCGCTTCCGGCGCCTCGATGAAGTCCGCGGTCCACAGGAGCTCGAGCGCCTTGGCGGCGCCGACCAGACGCGGCAGGAAGTACGTGTCGCCGTCGCCCGGCACCAGGCCCACGCGCACGTAGCCCGTCGAGAAGCGCGCGACTCGGCGGCCACGCGCATGTCGCACATGACGCACATGCCCATGCCGGCGCCGACCGCCAGCCCGTTGACCATGGCGATGACCGGTTTGTCCACGGTCTCGAGCGTCTTCGGCACGCGGTGCACGCCTTCCCAGAGGCTGTTCTTGCCGTCCAGCGCGGTCGGCTCACCCTCGCGCATGCGCCCCACGTCGCCGCCCGAGCAGAACGCGCGCCCGGAGCCGGTGACCACGATCGACGTTGACGCTGTCGTCGGCCTGCGCCGCGCTCAGCGATTTCGCCCACGCGTCGATCATGTCGCGGGTGAACGCGTTCAGCTTGTCCGGACGATTCAAGGTGATCGTCGCGATCTTGTCCTTCACCTCGTAGAGCAGGTCACTCATGGGTCATGCGTCCTCGTAGGCAAGACAGGTGAGCGATCGCGCTAGTCCTTCGGCAGGCCGAGGACGCGCTCGGCGAGGATGTTGCGGAGGATCTCGGAGGTGCCGGCGCGGATGCCGCTGCCCCGCGCCAGGAGCTCGTAGAACTCCCACTGGCCGTCGTCGGGCGCCCACTCCGAGCCGTGGGCGATCTGCGAGTACGGGCCGATCACCTCGGTCGCGACGTGCGCCAGCTCCTGGTCGAGCTGACTCCAGAAGAGCTTCGAGGTCGAGCCCTCGGGCCCGGCGCGCCGCCGCGCAGGATCTTGGTGAGGCTCCGGTAGCCGTTGAGCTGGAGCGCCTGCTCACCGATCCAGAGCGCGGCCAGCTTCTGCCGGAGGACCGGATCGTCGCCCTTCCGCTCGTTCCTGCGCCAAGCGTGACGAGGCGGTGCAGCGCGTTCTGCAGCGAGATGTGCCGGATGAAGGTGAGCAGATCGCGCTCGTAGGCCAGCGTGGTGAGGGCGACGCTCCATCCCTCGTTGAGCTTGCCGACCAGGTTCTCGACGGGGACCCGCACGTTGTCGAAGAAGACCTCGTTGAACTCGGCCTCGCCGGTGATCTGGCGGAGCGGCCGCACCGTGATGCCCGGCGTCTTCATGTCGACGAGCAGGAAGCTGATGCCCTTGTGCTTGGCGGCGCTCGGGTCGGTGCGGACGAGCAGGAAGCACCAGTCGGCGACGTGGGCCATGCTGGTCCACACCTTCTGGCCGTTCACGACGAAGTGATCGCCGTCGCGCACGCCGCGCGTCTGGAGGTTGGCCAGGTCGGAGCCCGCGTTCGGCTCCGAGAAGCCCTGGCACCAGAGCTCGTCGGCGGTGAGGATCTTCGACAGGTGGCGCTGCTGCTGCGCCGGCGTGCCGTGCTTCATGAGGGTCGGGCCGAGCATCGACACGCCGCCGCGGTTGACCAGCTGCGGCGACTCGGCGCGCGCCATCTCCTGGTAGAGGATGACCATGCTCGACGATGGTCGCGCCCCGGCCGCCGAACTCGCGCGGCCAGTCGATGCCCGACGTAGCCCGCCTCGCACATGCGCTTCTGCCAGCGCGCGAAGCTTGCTGGACCTCGTCGCGGCCGGCGCGCGAGGCCGCGAACGCACGGCCGCGCAGGTCGTCCGGCAGGTTGGCCTCGAGCCAGCCGCGGACCTCTTTGCGGAACGCCTTCTTCGCGGTCGCTGAAGTCGAAGTTCATTTTGGAGCAGGCTCCGCCCCTCTCGACTCCTGCGTACGCGCGTGGCGCGACTAGAGCTGCCCGATCACTGCATCACCACGCCGCCGTCGACGTTGAGGGCTTGGCCGGTGATGTTGCGCGGCTTCGTCGGAGGCGAGGAAGACCGCGGCCCAGCCGATGTCCTCGGGGTCTGCTCGCGCTTCATCGGCGTGATATCGGCCACGCGCTTGTCGAACACCTGGCGCGCCGTCATGCCCTTGAAGACGGGATTCGTCTCCGCGAGGTGAGCGGCGAGCTTCTGCCAGAAGTCGGTCCAGAGCACGCCCGGGCAGATCGCGTTCACGGTCACGCCGTGCGGCGCGAGCTCCTTGGCGATGATGCGGGTGAGCGTGATCACACCCATCTTGGCGACGCTGTAGGGCGGCATCGTCGGCGCCGAGATGGGCCCGGCGATCGAGGCGATGTTCACGATGCGGCCCGCCTTCCGCTCGATGAAGTGGGGCGTGATCGCCTTGCACGTGAGGAAGACCGACTTCGTGTTGACGGCGAAGGTGCGGTCCCAGTCTTCCTCGGTGTTGTTCGTGAACGGCATCCCCGGAGGCCCCGCGGCGCCCTGCGTTGTTGACGAGGATGTCGATCTTGCCGAACGACTCGCGCGTGCGGTCGACCATCGTCTTCACGTCGGCGGCGCTGGTGACGTCGGTCTTCATCGGCGAGCGACCTTGCGGCCCGAGCCCCTGACCTCACCGGCGACCTTCTCCGCGTTCAGCACCTGGATGTCGGGGATGGCGACGTCGGCGCCTTCGCGCGCCAGCGCCAGCACGATGCCACGGCCGATGCCGCTGCCTCCGCCCGTCACGACCGCGACCTTGCCGGCGAGCCGCATGGAACCCCCTGCGATCTATAATCGGTGCCCCGGAGGGACCCATGACAGCACACCAGCTCAGAAGCCGCAACTGGTTCGGACGCAACGACCTCGATGGCTTCGTCCATCGCTCGTGGCTCAAGGCGGAAGGATTCAGCGACGCCGTCTTCGACGGCCGCCCGGTCATCGGCATCGCCAACTCGTGGTCCGAGCTCACGCAACTGCAACGCGCATCTGCGCCAGGTCGCCGACGCCGTGAAGCGCGGCGTGTGGAGCGCGGGCGGCTTCCCGCTCGAGTTCCCGACCATCTCGCTGGGCGAAGTGCTGATGAAGCCCACCGACGATGCTCTTCAGCAACCTGATGGCGATGGACGTCGAGGAGTGTCATCCGCGCCTACCCGCTCGACGCCGTCGGTGCTCCTGTCCGGCTGCGACAAGACGACGCCGGCGATGCTGATGGGCGCCGCGTCTGCGGACGTGCCCGCCGATCATGGTCACCGGCGGGCCCATGCTGCAGCGGCAAGTGGCGCGCCGAGGAGCTCGGCTCGGGCACCGACGCCTGGCGCTCTGGGCCGGAGCGGCGCGCGGGGCGTACTGACCGACGAGGAGCTCTGCGAGGCCGGAGTCGTGCATGTCGCGCTCGAGTGGCCACTGCATGGTCATGGGCACCGCCTCGACGATGGCGTCGATCGTCGGAGGCGCTCGGCATGACCCTGCCCGGCAACGCCGCGATCCCGGCGTCGGACTCGCGGCGGCTCGCGATGGCCGAGATGGCCGGGCGGCGCGCCGTCGAGATGGCGATCGCCGGCGGGCCCAAGCCGTCGCAGATCCTCACCGCGCAGGCGTTCGACAACGCGATCCGCGCCGACATGGCGATCGGCGGCTCGACCAACGCGATCATCCACCTGGTCGCGATCGCCGGGCGCGTCGGCGTCGCGCTGCCGCTCACGCGCTTCGACGAGCTGTCGAAGACGACGCCGTTCCTGGTCAACCTGCGGCCGTCCGGCAAGTACCTGATGGAGGACTTCTTCTACGCGGGCGGCCTGCCGGCCGTGCTCAAGCAGCTCCTGCCGCTGCTGCACGGCGGACGCGCTGACCGTGAACGGCCACTCGATCGCCGACAACGTCACGCGACGCGAAGTGCTTCAACGAGGACGTCATTCGACCCGCTCGCGATGCCCCTGTCCAGCGAAGGCGGCACCGTGATCCTCGTTCGGCAATCTCTGCCCCGACGGCGCCGTGCTCAAGCAGTCGGCGGCCTCACCGCATCTCCTGACGCATCGCGGCCGCGCGGTCGTCGTTCGAGGACCACGCGGATCTCCACAAGCGCATCGACGACGAGAGCATCGCGATCGACGAGAACTCGGTGCTGGTGCTCAAGCAGGTCGGCCCGCGCGGGGCGCCGGGCATGCCGGAGTGGGGCGCGGCGCCGATCCCCGCGCGGCTTCTCAAGCGAGGGCGTCAAGGACATGGTGCGGATCTCCGACGCCCGGATGAGCGGGACGTCCTACGGCACCGTGGTGCTCCACGTGGCGCCGGAGTCGGCGATCGGCGGGCCGCTGGCGCTCGTGCGCGACGGCGACGAGATCGAGCTCGACGTGCCGCGACGCAGCCTGACGCCTCAAGGTCGGCGATGACGAGCTGGCCCGGCGCCAGGCGGCCTGGAAGCCTCGGCCGCCCCACTTCACGCGCGGCTACGGCAAGCTCTTCCTCGACCACGTGCTTCAGGCCAACGAAGGGGTCGATTTCGACTACCTCAAGGGCCGGACGCCCGTCAGATTCGAGGACACCGCCGGGCCGTCGCACAGCTAACGTCGCGAGCCCGGAAAGAACGCACCGGCAGCCCGGTCCAAAACTTACCGGTCTAGGCGGGGTGCCGTCGGGTTAGTGCACGTATACGACAGTAATTACAGATACTTACGATGCATGAACTCATGGCATCGTCCGTGCTGTAAGGATGGCCATGAAGACAGCGTGGGCGCGGCTCATCGAAAGCGAGTTCTGGAAGAGCAGCAAGTTCTGGCTCACCGTCGCGGCGATCGTCCTCCCGTTCGGCTGGGTGCTGTTCGCCCTCAAGTTCGAGCCGGTTCGGGTGCGCGCGCGCTACTTCCGCCGGAACTTCTGAAGCACGACTCGTAGCGACCCGCTCGCGGTCCGGAGCGCGCGGGACGCCTCAGCCGCATCCCACCCGTTCCGGGCGATCACGATCGCGACCTTCACCCGCCCTCCCGACGCCACGAACGCCCGCAGCGCCCTCTCACGAGACACCCCAGCCACCTCGGCGATCAGCCTCAGCGCTCGTTCCCGAAGCTTGGCCGACCGCGGCTGCAGATCGACCATGCGATTTCCGTAGACTCGGCCGAGCCCGGTCATGGAAGCGGTCGTCAGGGTGTTCAGGACGAGCTTCGTGGCCGTGCCGGCCTTGAGCCGGGTCGATCCCGCGAGCACTTCGGGTCCGGTCGCAGGAACGATCCGAACGTTGGCGAACGTCGTCCCGAGCCCCGTCGCGTTGCAGCGTGATCAACACGGTCCGGGCGCCACGCTGACGCGCGGCCGGCGAGCGCGGCGCGCACGAACGGCGTCACCCCGCTGGCCGAAATGCCGACGACGACGTCGCCCTGTCGCACCGCGCGCGCACCGCGCGGCGCGCCGCGATCTCGTCGTCCTCCGCGCCTTCGCGCGAGCGGAAGACGGCGCCGCGCCCGCCCGCCATGATCGCCTGCACGAGCCGAGGCGGCGTCCCGAATGTCGGCGGGCATTCCGCCGCCTCGATGACGCCCAGGCGGCCACTCGTGCCGGCGCCGACGAAAATGAGGCGCCCGCCGCGCTGGAGCGCGGCGACGATCATGCCGCACGGCGGTCGCGATGTCCGATCGAGCGCGAGCGACCGCGAGCCACCGCACGGCGGTCCTCGCGGTTCATCAGCGCGGCGATCTGGCGCGGTCGCAGGAGGTCGAGCGCGCGGCTCCTCGGGTTCGCGCGCTCGGTCGCGAGGCGCGCGTAGCGGATTCGCGAGGGCATTCCGACCGCATGCTACTACTATCGAAGCGTGCCGCCCGTCGAATCCGGCCTCGAGGTGCTCGTCCGCCGGCGGCGCGGCCTCCTGCGGGGGCAGCGCGTCGCCGTGGTCGCGCATCAGGCGTCGATCGATTCCCGCTACGAGCACGCGGTCGAGCTCCTGCGCGAGCTCCGCGGGGTCAAGGTGCGCACGCTCCTGGCTCCGGAGCACGGATTGTGGGGCGCGCCCCAGGACCACATCTGGATCGACGGCACCCGGGATCCGGTGACGCGTCTGCCCGTGTGGAGCCTCTACGGCGCGCGCCGCGAGCCGACCGACGCGATGCTGCGCGGCATCGACGCGGTCGTCGTCGATCTTCAGGATGTCGGCTCCCGCTACTACACGTTCATCTGGACCATGGCGCTCGTCATGCGCGCGTGCGCGCGAAGCGGCGTCCACGTCGTCGTGCTCGACCGGCCCAATCCGCTCGGCGGCGCGATCGTCGAGGGCAACGTGGCGGATCCGACCTTCGCCTCATTTGTCGGACTCTACCCGCTGGCCATCCGTCACGGCCTGACGATCGGAGAGATCGCGCGCTACCTCAACGAGCGGCACGGTATCGGCTGCCGGCTCACCGTCGTCCCGATGCGTGGGTGGCGGCGCCGCATGCTGTGGGAAGACACGGGCCTGCCGTGGGTGCCGCCCTCGCCCAACATGCCGACGCTCGACACCGCGCGCGTGTATCCCGGCGGCTGTCTCATCGAAGGAACCAACTTGTCGGAGGGTCGCGGGACGACGCGGCCGTTCGAGTGGATCGGCGCGCCGTACCTGGATGCGCACCGGTACGCGGCCGCGCTCGAGCGCGAGCGGCTACCCGGCGTGCGCTTCCGGCCCGCGCGCTTCCAGCCGACGTTTCACAAGTGGGCCGGCCGGCTCTGCGACGGCGTGCAGATCCACGTGACGGACGCTGCCCGATTCAAGCCGTTCCTCACCGGGCTGGCCGAGATCGCCGTGGCGCGTCGTCTGGCGCCGCGCGGATTCGCGTGGCGCCGGCCGCCCTACGAGTTCGAGAAGCGGCGCATGCCGATCGACATCCTGTGCGGGACCGACGTGATCCGGAGAGCGATCGAGAGTGGAACGCCGCTTCCGGCGATCGAGCGCGCCTGGCAGCGCGATCTCGAGCGCTGGAAGCGGCGGCGTGCTCGGTACCTGCTCTACTAAGCTCCGAAGGCCCTCGAGAAGAAGTCCTTGATCGTGTGGCCGCTGTACTTCGCGCCTTCGACGATCGTCTTACCCACGCCCTTGGCGGTTTCCTCGAAGCCCGGGCCGACCTTTCCGTCGCCGATCTTGCGGGCGCCGGATTGAACCTGCTCGGTCGCCGCCTTGACCTTCGTATCGTCAGCCGCGCGGGCCGGCAGGACCGAGCCCGCCATCACCGCGGCAGCGAGAATTGACACCAGAAGCTTCATCACACCCTCCTTCCAGCCCAGTGTACTCACGGCCTCGGACGAGGGTCGACCGTTACCCCGTGTACCCGCGCGACTGCAGGCAGCTCGAATACGCGGCCCGGTACTTCTCGTCGTTCCGCCTGTTCTCGTTGAGCCCGTAGAGCGTGCCGCCGCCGGCGCCCACGACGCCGCCGATCGCGGCACCCTTGCCGGCGCCCTTGCCGCCACCAGCGACCGCGCCGCCCGCAGCGCCGACGGCCGCGCCGACAACGGCTCCAATCGCGGCGTCCTTGACGACTTCCGTGGTCTTGTCCGACTCGCCGACCTGCGCCGCGGCGTACCGGTTACAGGCGTCGACGACTTCTTTCGTCGGAATCGCGGGCGCTGACGGAATCGCTTGAACGGTCTGGGAAGGTGCGGGCCTCGCGCTGGCTGGTCTCGGCTGCTGGACCAAGCGAGTGCTCGGCGGCGCGTGAAGCCGGCTGCGCCACGTCCAGGCTCGAGCCCGACCAGTTGGCGACGACGAGGCCGGTGACCAGCGCGGTCGCCATGACGAGAGCCATCGCGAGCGCCGTCACCTTCCATGGATTCCACTTGTCCATCACTTCCCTCCCTTGACGACACCGTGAGCCGCTCCACCCGTGAGGCCGGTCGGTCCGATCTCGAGAGCGCCGAACTTGCCGCTGCTGTCGCTGGCGACCATGGCCGGCGGCGCGTCAGCCGCTTGGAGATAGTTGGCAACCACCCGGCCGAGGGTCCTTTCGGTCACGAGCCCTGCGCCTTCATGTCGCGAAAGATCTGGCCCCACGCCTGGCCTCCGCGCCGCCTGGCGGCGATCTCCTCCAGGGTGAGCGGTCTGGACGCGGGGTCGACCCGTTGGCCGCGATCGCGGCGACGACCGAGCTCTGAGCCTGGTAGAGCGCGGAGGCGACCTTCTGATTGCCGAGCGAGAGCTTGTCGTAGGCGCGTGCGGTCGTGGGCGCCCCAGGCGCCTTGGGCTTCGTCTGGACCTGTGCGCCCGCGGCCGTCGCGATTGTGAGAACGCTCACGACCACGAGACCCTGGATCAGTCTGTGCCTTCGCATAATCTGCCGGCTACAGAGAACTGCAGCAGCCATGCCAGGTGACGCCAGAAAGAAATCTTCAGGATTTTTCTGGCTTTTTGTTTGAGCCCGGCGTGGCGTGGCACCTCGGCGGTGTCAGTCGTCTGACAGTTAGGCGTGTATCGCAGGTCGAGGGTGTCGAGCGGTCAGCAGCCTATAATTGTTCTGTGACCGACCTCGAGAGCCTCGTCGGCGAGCGGCTGGTCTTCGGTCTCGCCGGCCCCAAGCTGACGCGACACCGACATCAAGCTCTTCCGCGAGACGCGCGCCGGCGGGCTCATCCTGTACCGCCGAAACTTCGAATCACCGGAGCAGCACACGCAGCTTCTGAAAGATCTCGAGTCGGCGCTCGATCGCCGCTTGCTCGTCGCCACCGACCACGAGGGCGGCCGCATCGTCATGCTCGGACAGGGGACGACGATCTTCCCTGACAACCTCGCGGTGGGGACGGCGGGCGACGAAGCGTTCCCGTATCGCCAGGGCGTATTCGAAGCGCGCGAGCTGCGCCGGCTGGGCGTGGACCTCAATTTCGGTCCCGTGCTCGACGTGCTCACCGACCGCTACAGCCCGAATATCGGGATCCGGTCGTACGGCAAGGACCCGGGCCTGGTCGCGCGCTACGGACTCGCACGGATCAAGGGCATGCAGAAGGGCGGCGTCTCGGCGTGCGCCAAGCATTTTCCCGGCAAGGGCCACTCTCCTCTCGACGCCCATCTGCGTCTGCCCACGATCGAGTCGACCTGGGCGGAGATGAAGGCGACGCATCTGCCGCCCTTCCACGCCGCGATCGCGGACGGCATCGACAGCTTGATGACGAGCCATCCCGGTCTATCCGAATCTCGATGCCTCGCGCGTGCCGGCGACCTTCTCGCGGCGCATCGTGCACGACTACCTGCGCCAGGAAGCCGGATTCTCCGGCGTGATCATCTCGGACGACCTGGAGATGGGGGCGATCGGCGAGACGTGCCCGATCGGTGAGGCGACCATCCGCACGGCGGCGGCCGGCCACGACCTCCTGCTCGTCTGCCACACCGAGCCGGCGCAGCGCGCGGCCGCCAAGGCGCTCCTGGAGGCCTATCGTTCGGGAGCGCAGCCCATGCGGGATCTCGAGGCATCGGTGGAGCGCATACGACGCATGCGCGCCCGCCGCACCGCCCGCTTCGACGGCGGGCCGCCTGCGGCCGAGCCCGACGCTCTGCCGCTCGCCCGGGCGATCGCGACGCCGCGCGGTCACGGTGGTCTCGGCCGGACGGCCCGAGCTGCGACGCGCGCTGAACGGGCGTGTCGGCGTCGTCTTCCCGCGCTTCTCGGATCTGGCGCCGAGAATCACGATCAGAGCCCGAGATCGCCGCCGAGAAGGCTTACGTCGCCGGCGCGTTCGGGACCGCCGGCATCACGCCCGAGACGCGGCTCGTCGCGATCGAGCCGACCGACGCGGAGATCGCCGCGGCGGGCGCGCTCGCCGATGCCTCCGACGCGGTCGTGCTCTTCCTGTTCGACGCGCACCTCTACGCGTCGAACGCGAAGCTGCTCAAGGAGCTTCAGTCGCGGTCGCGCGCGCTCGCGGTCGTGCTGATGCGCGATCCGTACGATGCCGACATGCTCGCGCCCGGAGTCCTCGGCGTCACCGCGTACGGATTCAGGAAGTGCCAGCTCGACGCGGTCATCGCGCGCCTCGTCCAGGGGTGAGTCGGCTCCGCCGACTGCCCGCCGAAATCCTCGCGTTCGACTGGGGCTCCACACCAGCCAAGCGGCAGATGTGCCGGGCGGTCCTCAGCGACGGCCGGTACGTCCTCGTCGGCCCCGCGTCCCGTAGAAGACATCGGAGCTCTCGAGCTTCGCCCTGGAGCGCTCGCCGCGTTCGACTGCCCGATCGGCGTGTCACGCGCGAGTACGCGGCGAGGGCGGACCTCGGTTCCTTCCGGGCGGCACTGGGACAGTTCGGTAACGGCCGATTCGGGCGCTTCTACGAGCTCGCCGGATGCGCCGCGGACATCACGACCGAACGGCCCTTCTACCCGGCGCGGGGCGTGAAAGGAACGTCGCGCGACCATCTCCGCCAGATCCTCGGCGACGCGGCGTTCGCACCGCGCGCCTGCGACCAGCTCGCGGGCGCGGGACCGATCTTCTGGCTCGTCGGCCCGCGCCAGGTCGGACGATCGGCGGTGTGCATCTGGCGCGAGCTCATCACGCCGCGACTCGATCGCGTCGCCCTGTGGCCGTTCGACGGGCCGCTGAAAGAGCTCCTCGCTGCCGACCGGCCGATCCTCGCGGAGATGTACCCGGCGTTCCTTCTCCGCACGCTCGGGGTCACCGTCGCGCGCAAGTCCGATCCCGCGGCGCGCGCGCGCTGCGGCCGCGCGCTCCTCGGCCGCGCGAGCGCGCGACGCTCGGCTCGATCTCGACGCGGTCCGGGCGCTCCTGCGTGGCGGCTTCGGCGTGTCCAGGGCCGGCGAGGATCCGTTCGATGCCACGATCGCCTGCATCGGGCTGGCGAGAGCTTCTCCTCGACGACCGAATGCCGGAGCCGCCGGAAGCGGCGCGGGCCGTGGAAGGCTGGATCCTGGGGCTCCCGAGCGAGCGGCTGCTGAAGAACGGGGGCGAGCCCTGAGGACCCGCCCCGTTGCGGACGGCGCCGACGGCGCCCGTTTCTAGAGCTTCTTGCCCGCGCGCTCGGCCACGTTGGCTTCGAAGCTCTTCTTGCGCATGCGCTCGAGGAGGGCCGAGTACGATTCGGCCTGGATGATCCGATCGAACTGGCTACGGTAGGTCGAGACGAAGCTCACCCCGTCGATCTGCAGATCGTAGACCCGCCACCGACCGTCCCGGAGATGGAGCCGGTAGTCGAGCGTGAGCTCGCTGCGGCGGTCCGTGGTGATCTTCGACCGCACGGTGGCGTAGCTCGCATCGATGGCCTCGCCGATATACGTGATGTTCTCGCCGGCGTAGGCCTCGACCCGGTTGATATAGGCGCGCTCGAGCACCTCGGTGAAGAGCGCCACGAACTCGTTCCGCTCGTCCTGCGTGCGCGCCGCCCAGTGGCGCGAGAGCGTACGCCGGGTGATCTCTTCGAAGTCGAAGAGGTCACGCGCGATCCTCCGGATCTCGGTCCGTTTGTCCGCCGACTGCCTGGGTACCGCCGACTCCGACTTCGCAGCAGGCTCGATATCCTGCGCGAGATTGATCACCCGGACTACGGCCGTCTCCACGGTTTCCCGTGGACCCATCGCGGGGGCCGCGACGGCTCCGGCCATCATGATCCAGGCGGCGAGTGCCTTACCCATGGCTAATCCTCCGGGCCGGTATGGGAGCATCCGGTATGCCAGTGCCGGAATAAGCGGAAAGCCTGTTCTTTCAGAGGCCTCCGGATCATTTGATCGGCCTCATAATAGACAGAGTGGCAACCTCCTCCGCGGAAAGACACGCGTCCAAACGACGGGCCGTGTGCGTGGGCGCGGACGTCGGCGGAACGTGGATCCGCGTCGCGGTTTGGAACGCACATCGCGTCACGACCTCCGTCGTTCCACCGATCGCGATCTCCAGCAGCTCGCGTCCGTCTTGCGCGCGGTCTGGCGTCGCCGTCGATGGAGTCGGCGGCGTGTCGCCGCGCTCGTGGTCGCGTCGCGCGGCCTCTGGACTCCCGCCGAGCGCCGGACCCTCGCGCGCGCTTCGCGGAGCTCGCGGCGCGAGTGCTCGTGATCTCCGACGCTCAGGCCGCTCTGCTCGGCGCGCTCGGACGGAAGCCCGGCGTGCTCCTGCTCTCGGGCACCGGATCGATCGTCGTCGGTCGAAACGCGCGCGGCCGCTGGGCGCGCGCCGGCGGTCTCGGACCGGCTCTCGGCGACGAAGGCTCCGGATTCTGGCTCGGCCGCGAGTGGCTTCGCGCGACGGTCCGGAACGGAAACCTGCTGCCCGCGCTTCGCGCCTCCCACGGCCGCGACCCGGTGAAGACGATCGCCGCGCTCGCGCCGGACGTGCTCGCGCGCGCGTCGTGGGAGATCGGCGCGCCCGCCGAGATCGCGGCCGAGGGCCAGCGGCAGCTCGCGGCGGGCGCGCTCGAGGTCGCGCGGGCGCTGCAGCTCGGCGGCACGGTGAACGCGAGCTGGGCGGGCAGCGTGCTCGCCGACCGATGGTATCGCGCCGGGTTGATTCGCGCGGTCGCCCGCGCCGGGCTCAGGGCACGATGGCATCGCCCGGCGGAAGCGCCCGTCGTCGCGGCCGCGCGGCTGGCCGCGGCGCTGGCGCGCGCATGACACCGCGCAGGATCGTGATCACGGTCTGCCCGCGCGAGCGCGGCGTCGTGCTGCTCCCGATCACGCGCGGCGGCCGCGCCGTCCGCCTGAACGCGGAGGCGATCCTCAACACCTCGCGGAGCTCGTGGGCGAGCGCGGGCTGGGTGAGCGCGTGCGGCTGCGCGAGGGCTGCGCCGGCGGCTGCTCGGGAACGGGTCCCAACGTCTCGGTCGAGATCTTTCCGCTGGGACGGCCCGGCGAGCGCGAGGATCACGTCGCCGTCGACTGGAAGACCTACGTCTACTCGCTCGGCTCTATCGACTGCCTGGCCGCGGTCATCGAGGAGAACCTCGGGCGTTCCCCGGTCAGAGCCAGCCGGCGCGCTTGAAGGCGGTAGTAGAGGGAACCCGCAGGCACCGACCATGACGATCATCGTCACCGGATATCCCGCAGTGACCACTCGAGCTCGGGCATGAACTTGAAGTTCATGCCGTAGACTGCCGGCGATCATGGTCGGCACCGCGATGATCGCCGCCCACGCCGCCAGGCGCTTCATCGCCTCGTTCTGCGAGACCGAGATGAGCGAGAGGTTCGCCTCGAGGGCCGTCGTCAGCAGCTCTCGCAGGGTGTCGATCATCTCGTTGATCCGGATCACGTGGTCGTAGACGTCGCGGAAATAGACTCGCGCGTCGTCGGGGATCAGCGCGACGTCGGCGCGCACGAGCCGGTTGCACACGTCGACGAGCGGAACGACCGCCCGCTTCACCTCGAGCAGGTCGCGCTTGAGCTGGTAGATTCGCTCGGTCGTCTCTCGAGTGCAGGGTCTGGCTGAAGATGTTGTCCTCGAGCGCCGCCAGCTTGTCCTCGAACGAGTCGACCAGCGGAAAGTACTGGTCGACGATGAAGTCCATCAGCGCGTACAGCACGAAGCCCGGGCCCTTGGCCAAGAGCTCAGGGCTCGCCTCGCACCGCGCGCGTACCTCCGTATAGGGCAGCGAGCCGCCGTGACGGACCGAGACGATGTAGTTCGCGCCGACGAACAGATGGGTCTCGCCGTGGTCGATCCCGCCGGTGGCCGGATCGAGATGCGCGGTGCGCAGGACGACGAAGATCGAGTCGCCGTACCGCTCGAGCTTCGGCCGCTGGTGCGCGCGGGCGGCGTCCTCGATCGCGAGGTCGTGAAGCGAGAACTCCTGCTGGATCTCCCTGAGCATCCGTCGTCCGGCTCGTAGAGGCCCACCCACACGAATCGACCCGGCTGCCTTGAGGACCTCGCTGATGTCGGGGATCGACACCTCACCGACCAGGTGGCCGCCGGCGTACGCAACGCTGTTGACCAGGCCTTTCACGCCCGGCCCTCTCCGACCAGCACCGCGCGCCGGCCGAGCAAACGGTAGGCGAGCGGACCCGTGAGCGCAGCCGCGCCGCCGGCGATCGTGTTCATCCAGCCCGCCGTCGCCATCGCGCCGAGACAGAAGAGGACAGGGGAACGCGACCACGCCCACCGCGACGAGCGGCCCGCCGGGAACCCGCCACGGCCGCGGCATGTCCGGCGCCGGTCATGCGCAGCCGGACGAACGCCGCGAGCTCGACCAGCAGGCTCAGCGAGTAGAGCCAGATGTTCAGGACGATCAGCTCCTTGAACGAGAACACCGCGAAGGCGGCGTACAGAGCCGCCGAGACGAGGACGGCGGTCCACGGCGTGCCGAAGCGCGGGTCGACGGCGCCGAGCCACGCGGGCATCACGTGGTCACGCGCCAGCACGTACGGCAGCCGTGAGTTCGTGAGCAGCAGCGACAAGAAGAGCCCCGCAGTGCTGAGCACGGCGCCGGCCGCCACCGCGTGGCCGAGCCACGCGCCGCCAACCGATTGCGCGATCACCGGCAGGACGCCGGTCGTCCACTGACCCCACTCGAGCGCGCCGCTGGCGAGCGCGGCGCCCACCGGAAGGACGTACGCGGCCGTCAGCACCGGCAGCGCCAGGAACGTCGCCCAGCGAAACGTACGCTCAGGCGAGCGGGCCTCGCCGAGAATCGTCGACGGCGTGTCCCATCCGGAGTAGTTCCACATCACCACGGCGAGGCCGAGCCCGAGGTCTCCAGTCCCTGGCCGGTCGGCGCCAGCGGCGTCCACGGCGATGATCCGCAGGCCCGAGCAGCGCGGCCACCGTCAGCGCGGCGACCGGCAGGAGCGCGACGACCGCCAGCAGGACGGCCGCGTGGCCGGTCGGTCGGACGCCGAGAAGATTGAGCCCGGTCAGCGCGACGATGAAGGCGACGACCAGCAGCCAGCGCTCGAGCGGCGCCATCTCCGGGGACCAGAAGCGCAGGTACTCGACGAAGAGCGCCGGGTATACCGCGACGTCGACGAAGCTATCGATCCAGCTCCACCAGCCGACCTGGAACGCCCAGTACGGACCGAAGGCCCGGCGCGTCCACGTGACATAGCCGCCCTCGTCCGGCATGGCCGACGCGAGCTCGGCCATCACCAGCGCGACGGGCGCGCTCCAGAGGAGCGGCGTGAGGATCAGCAGGACGAGCGTCATCCCGGGCCGAAGCGCGGGGACCGTGTCCTCGATCCCGTAGGGTCCGCCGCTCACGTTGAAGAAGACGATCGCGGCGAGCGGGACGAGTCCGAGCCCGCGCCTGAGTCCTGCCGTCAGCTCACTTCCCCTGGGCGGCGGCGATCAGCCGTGGAAGCTCCGTGAGCCATTCGCTCGATCGGGCGCGCGGCCTCGACCGTGATCTCGAGCTTGCCGCTGGGCAGACGGCGGACGCGCCCGGGCGCGGCGGGACCGAGCGGGATCACGAGCTGCTCGCGGTGGATGCCGAGCGCGTCGGTCACCGCGAAGATCGCGTCGATCTCCTTCATCGTGACGACCTCAAGCATCGACACCGACCTCGGCGGCGCATGCCGTGATCTGCCGCCACGTCTCGTCGTCGATCGGCACGCCGCCGGCGCGGCGCTCGCGCGAGATGCGCGCCTCGGGCTCGCCCGGGATCAGGATCTCCTCCGACCCGCTGGCCAGCGGCGCGGACGCACGAAGCCGAAGAGCGTGGCGACCTGAGCGTGGAAGTCGCCGGGCGGCAGGAAGCGCCCGGGATCGACGCACATCATGAGGACGCCGTTGCTCACCGGGCCCTTGTCCGGCCGCGCGCGGGCCGGTGCCCGAGAGGATGCCGCCGAGGATCTCGACCGCCAGCGAGAGGCCGTAGCCCTTGTGCTCTCCGGCGGTGATCAGCGAGCCGGGCGGGTCGGTGTAGTACTCGCGCGGATCGGTCGAGGGCTCGCCGCGGCCGTTGCGCATGATGCCGGGCGCCACCTTCTCGCCGCAGGTTGAACTTCACCTTCAGCTTCCCCTCCGGCGACGACGCTGGTGGCGAAATCGTGCGACATCGCGACCGTCGCGTTCGGGCCCGGGACCGCCACCGCGTGCAGGTTGGTCCCGAGGCGCCGCGCGGCGCCGCCCCACGGCGCGACGTTCAGCGCGGTCGGCGCGTTCACCCAGAGCATGCCGATCAGCCCCTGGACCGCCGCCATCTCCGCGTAGTCGGCGAGTCGTCCGACGTGGTTCGTGCGGCGGAGCGTGACGCGCCGACAGGCCCTGCGCCCGGCCTTGCGCGATCGCCAGGGTGATGCCGTGTCGCGCGACGACCTGACCGAATCCCTTGTCGCCGTCGAGGCGCGCGATCGTCGGGGTCTCCATCTCGGTCTTGATCGACGGCGTCGGGTTGACGTCGCCGGTCTTGAGCGCGTGGACGTAGTGCGGAATCCGGATCACGCCGTGCGAGTCGTGGCCGCGCAGGTTCGCGCGGACGAGCAAGGACGCGATCCACGAGGCGTCTTCGCGAGGGCGCCTTCCAGGCGACGAAGATGTCCCGCGTGATCCGTTCGAGCGTGTCGACGTCGACCATCCGCATGTGTGGCCTCCCCGGTTCCGATCGAATGCCCTGCTAGACTAATGGACCGAATGCGCGAAGGCGAGGCCCGAAAGATCCGGCTCGGCGTCTCCGCCTGCCTCCTCGGCCAGGAGGTTCGCTACGACGGCGGCCACAAGCGCGATCGCTTCTTGATCGACACGCTCGGCCCGTTCGTCAGTGGGTGCCGGTGTGCCCCGAGGTCGAGATCGGGCTCGGCGTCCCGCGCGACACGATCAGGCTCGTCGGTGACGCGGCGGCCCCGCGGCTCGTCGTCGAGAAGACCGGTGACGACCTGACCGCGCGCATGCGGCGCTACGCGCGAGCGCGAACGCGGGAGCTCGAATCGCTGGATCTGCACGGCTACGTGCTCAAGCGCGGGTCGCCCTCGTGACGAGCCTGTTCCGCGTGCGCGTCTACGACGAGCGAGGCGTTGTCCGCGGCAACGGCGCCGGCGCCTACGCACGGGTGCTGGCCGCACGCCTTCCGGTGTTGCCGGTCGAGGAGGAGAGGCCGCCTCGGTGACCCGGCGCTCCGCGGGAAGCTTCATCGAGCGCGTCTTCGCCATGGCCCGGTGGCGGACCTTCGTGACGCGCCGGCCGGGGCCCGGTGATCTCGTCGCGTTCCACACGGCGCAGAAATTCGCGGTCCTGGCCCACAGCCCGTCGCACTACGCCACGCTCGGCCGGCTCGTGGCGGCGGCCGGCGGTTCCCGCCTCGCCGCGCGCCTGACCGAGTACGGCAGCTCTTTGATGGACGCACTCTCGATCCGCGCGACTCGCGCCCGGCACGCGAACGTCTTGCAGCATCTGGCGGGCGTCTTCAAGCGCCGGCTCGAGGTGGGCGAGCGGGCGGAAATCGCCGACGTGATCCACGACTATCGCCTCGGCCTCGTGCCGCTCATCGTGCGCGCTCACCCTGATCAAGCATCATGTACGTCGGCTCGGCGTCGCCTATCATCAGCCGATCAGGTCTATCTCTCGCCGCATCCCAAAGAGCTGATGCTCAGAAACCACGTGTAGGAGACCGCCCATGCCCGGTTCGGACGATCCACTTCTCGCCGGCCTCACCGTGCTCGATTTCACGCGCGTGCTGGCCGGCCCGTATTGCACGCGGCTGCTCTCGGATCTCGGCGCGCGCGTGATCAAGATCGAGCGCCCGGGCGAAGGCGACGATACCGCGTCGCGGCCACGCCCAGATGGAGGAGGGCCGCACCGATCAGGGCACGTACTTCATTCGGATCAACGCGGGCAAATCGAGCCTGGCGCTCGATCTCTCCCACCCGAAGGCGCCGGAGGTCGTCGCCGACCTGGCGCGGGTGCTCGACGTCGTGGTCGAGAACTTCCTGCCGGGTGTCGTCGCGAAGCTCGGCTGCGACTACGCCGCGCTCTCGGCGGTGAAGCCCGACCTCGTCTACTGCTCGATCTCCGGCTTCGGTCAGAGCGGCCCGCTGCGGCTGCAGCCGGCGTTCCATCACATCGTCAACGCGATGTCCGGCATCATGCATCTCGAGCAGCAGACCGACCCGGCGCCGCGGCCTGGATATCTGCAGGCCGCCGACGTGCTCGCCGGCACGCACGCCTTCGGCGCGATCCTGGCCGCGCTTCTGGCGGCGCGCGCGGACGGGTCAGCGGCGCCTACCTCGACGTGTCGATGCTCGAGTGCCTGGTGGGCGCCGAGGACATCAACTACGGGGCATGCTGCAACGCCGGCGCGGAGTATCCGGGCCCGCGGCCCGGCATGATCGTTCACGGCGATCGGCGGCCGCCACGTGGCGATGCAGACCGTCGGGCGCGCCGCAGCTCTGGCCGCGGCTCGTGGCGATGATGAATCGGCCCGAGCTCGAGTCGGATCCGCGCTTCGCCACCGCGGCGGCGCGCCGTGAGAACTGGGCCGCGCTGCGCGCCGATCATCTGCGCGTGGCTCGACCGCTTCAAGACGGTCGAGGAGGCGGTGAAGACCGCTCACCGCCGCGCGCGATTCCCGCCTCCGCCGTGCTCTCGCCCGCCGAGGTGGTGGCCCACCCGCATCTGGCCGAGCGCCAGGCGTTTCCCGAGGTCGACGCATCCCGGTCGCGGCGCAAGGTGCGGATCACCGCCGTACCCGTTCCACGTCGACCGCCGGCCGGTGAAGCCGCGCGGCGGCGCGCCGTATCGCGTGGGCGAGCACACGCGCGCAGTGCTCGGGCGAGGTGCTCGGCTGATTCGCGGGAACGGATCGAGGAGCTGCGTCAAGCTGGGCACGATTGCCGCGTTGAGATCGGGGGTCTCGACGGACCCCCAGCCCGCGGTCGCTTAGAGGCGCCGAAGACCTGTTCGGCGGCGGCTTCGCCCGATCTGACGCAGTCGGCGATGCCGACGCCGCGATAGGCCCCGCCGGCCAGATGAAGTCCTGGATCGCCGCGGCGCATCGCTCGATCGTCTCGACGCGGCCCGCGTGGCCGACGTGGTACTGCGGCATCGCCTTCGTCCAGCGAGCCACCCGCGACGAGCACGGGCTCGCCGGTGATGCCGAGAAGCTCGCGTAGCTCGTTTCGCGCGCCGGCGATCAGCGCGGAATCGTCCGACTCGAGAATGCCCTCGTTCAGCGCGCCGCCCACGAAGCACCGGAGCAGCAGCGTGGCCCTCCGGGCGCGCGGCCCGGATACTTCACGCTCGAGAACGTGCACGCGAACACGGAGGCGGCGCTCGGTGTGTGGAACGACGAAGCCGAAGCCGTCGAGCGGATGCGGGACGTCTGCCGCGCCGATAGCCGAAGCGTCACCGTCGCCGACGACGCGTACGGGATCTCGCCGAGCGAGGTGCGCCAGCGCCGGATCGACGTACGCGCAGCAGACGGCTCGCGGTGTGCGACTCGGCCGCGCACGATGACGTGGTCGGCCTCGAGCGCGGGCCCACGGCCGCCGACCACGCTGCCAGCCCCGCCGCTGCGCTCGATGCCGTCCACGCGCTGCTTGAGCCGCACCGCGCCCGGCGGCAGGCGCGACGCGATCGAGGTGACCATCTCCTCCATGCCGTCCGCGAAGCGTCACGAAGAGACTCCAGCGCGCGCCGCTCGTCCCCGTCTGCGGCGCGCCGGCGATCGCGCGCCAGAGCCCGAGGATGATCGACCGCTCGCGCCGCTCGAGCTCGAGGAAGCGCGGCATGGTCGCCGCCAGTGAGAGATCGTCGGGATCGGCCGTGTAGATCCCGGCCACCAGCGGCTGGGCCACGCGCTCCAGCGCCTCGCGGCCGAGCCGGCGCCGCACGAAGGCGCCGAGGCTCTCGTCGTCGCTCGTACCGCGCGGCAGGACGAGGTCGAGGGCCATCCGGAGCTTGCCGCGGCCAGGAGAAGAGCCCCGACCTGACGAACGGCCCGAGCTCGGTCGGCGCCAGGAGCTGGAAGCCGTCGGGCAGCGGGTGCAGGCGTCCGCGCGCCAGACGAAGACTTTGTCTGAAGCGATCGTCGGTCCGCACGAGCCGGTCCTCGACGCCGAGCCGCCGGCACAGCGCCAGCGCCCACGGCTTCTCGGAGAGGAACGAGTCGGGGCCGCCCTCGACGAGGAATCCGCCGGCGCGCTCGGTCGCGATCGTGCCGCCGAGCCGGTCGCGCGGCCTCGACGAGCGTCAGCTCGAGGCTCGGTCGAGCGCTCGCGCGCCAGCTCGACGGCGCGATGGGCCGCCGCGAGGCCCGGTGATCCCGCCGCCGACGACGACGAGCTTCAGCCGCGCCATCTCACGCTTGCGGCCGGACGCCGACCTCACCGAGACCGGCGCGGTCGCCGTAGGCCCGCGGACGAGATCGGCCAGCATCGCGACGAACTCGGGATGGTCGTTCACCGCCGCCGGCGCGATGAAGCTCGAGCCCGGCGCCGGCCGCGCGACGCGCGCCTCGACGTCGAGGTCGTAGCAGCACCTCGACGTGATCGCACACGAAGCCGATCGGCGCGACGACCACGCGTGATGCTCGCCGTCGGCCGCCAGCCGGCGGAGCACGTCGCCGACGTCGGGCTCGAGCCACGGCTCGTCGCGGGCTGCCGCTCCGGCTCTGGTAGGCGACCGACCATCGCGCGTGGCCCAGGCGCCTGGCGACGGCGCGCGCCGCCGCCGTCGAGGTCGCGACACGTAGGGCGACGCCTCGGCCATCGCGACGGGAACGCTGTGCGCCGTGAAGACGAGCGGCGTCGCCGCCTGCGCCTCCGCGGGCACTTCTGCGAGCGCCGCACGCGCGCGATCGGCCACCGCCGCCGACGAAGCGCGGGTGCTCGAACCACGGCGGGGCGAGACCGACCTCGGGCGCGCCGGCCGACGCGCGCCCGCGCCTCGGCGACGTCTTGCATGTAGCGATCCCACGAGGCCTCGGTGCGAAGCGGCGAGAGGATGACCGCCGAGCGCCCGCCGCGCGCCCTGCGTCGCGCCATCTCGGCGAGCGTCTCGTGCAGGAACGGGTGCCAGTTCCGCATCCCGACGAACACCGGGAGCGCGGGCCCCGAGCCGGCCAGCGCGTCGTCGAGGCCGCGCGGCCTGGCGCGAACGTGAGCTCGGTGAGCGGCGAGCGGCCGCCCGGCATCTGCTCGTAGTGGTGCGCGACCTCTTCGAGCCGCTCGGCCGGAATGCCGCGCCCGCGCGGTGACGATCTCGAGGAACGGCCGGATCTCGTGCGGCGCCGTCGGGCCCGCCGAAGGCGATCAGCAGCACCGAGTCGATGCAGCTCATCGCCGGTCGCGACAGCTCGTGAACCATCTCGACTGAGCGCGCGCGCGTGCTCGACCGGCGTCTGCGGAAGAATCCCGTGGCCGAGGTTGAAGATGTGCCCGGGGCGGCCGCCGGCGCGCGTCGAGGATCGTCCTTCGACGCGCTGGCGGATCGTCGGCGGGCTGGCGAGAGCAGCACGACCGGGTCGAGGTTGCCCTGCACGGCGACGTCGTGGCCGACCGCGCGTCCACGCCGGCGTCGAGATCCACGCGCCAGTCCAGCCCGATCACGTCGCCGCCGGCCGCGCGCATCGAGGGCAAGAGCGTCGCGGTGCCCGTCCCGAAGTGGATGACCGGAATCGCCGGGCGTCAGCGCGCGGATCAGCGCGCGCGTGTGCGGCAGCACGAACGCGCGGTAGTCGTCCGGCGCGAGCGACGCCGACCCACGAGTCGAAGAGCTGGACGGCCTCGGCGCCGGCCGCGATCTGCCCGTTCAGATAGCGCCGCGGTCGCGTCGGCGAGCATCCCCATGAGCGCGCTGCCAGCGCCTCGGGCTCCTCGTACATGAGGCGCTTGGTGTGCAGATAGTCGCGCGACGGTCCGCCCTCGACCACGTAGGACGCGACGCGTGAACGGCGCGCCGGCGAAGCCGATCAGCGGCACCTTGCCGGCGAGCGCCCGCTTCACGCGGCGTACCGTCTCGAACACGAACGAGCACCGCGGCGTCGACGTCGACGCGCGGCAGGCGCGCGATCGCGCGCTCGCTGCGCACGGGCCGATGGATGACCGGGCCCTCGCCCTTCGCGAACTCGAGCCCGACGCCGAGCGGCTCGACGATCGAGGAGGATGTCGGCGAAGAGGATCGCCGCGTCGACGCCGAGCCGCGCGATCGGCTGCAGCGTCACCTCGGCCGCCGCCGTCGGGATTGCGCGCGAGCTCGAGAAAGCCGTAGCGCTCGCGCATCGCGCGGTACTCCGGCATGTAGCGGCCGGCCTGCCGCATGAGCCATACCGGCGTGTACGGACGTCGGCTGGCGACGCGCGGCGCGCAGGAGTGCCGCATCTGGAAGTGACACGAAAGTGAGCTTACCATCTGCGAACCATGGCATACATCACCGGCAAGCAAGCGTTCCTCAAGATCCTCAAGCAGGAAGGCGTCTCGGTCATGTTCGGCAATCCCGGCACGACCGAGCTGCCGCTGATGGACGGGCTCGCGCGCGAGCCCGGCATCCACTACGTGCTGGCGCTGCAGGAGGCCGTCGCGATCGCGATGGCCGACGCCTACGCGCAGGCCAGCGGCGGCCTCGCGGCCGTGAACGTGCACGTGTCGCCCGGGCTCGGCAACGCGATGGGGATGCTCTACGACGCGAGCAAGTCGGGCGCGCCGATGCTGCTCACCGCGGGCCAGCACGACCAGGGATTCAACGTGACCGAGCCGATCCTCTGGTCGGATCTGCCGCCGATGGCCGCGCCGCTCGTGAAGTGGTCGACCGAGGCGCGCCGGCTCGAGGACCTGCCGCGCATCGTGCACCGCGCGGTGAAGACCGCGTTCTCGCACCCGAGCGGGCCCGTCTTCCTCTCGCTGCCGGTCGACGTGCTGAACGCCGAGCGTGATCTGGATCTCGGCGCGCCCACGCGCGTCGCGCCGCGCATCGTCGGTGATCGCGCGGCGGTCGCGCGCGCCGCCGAGCTGCTCGCGAAGGCGCAGAACCCGCTGATCATCGCCGGCGACGCGGTCGCGCACGGCGACGCGCTCGCGGAGCTCGCCGAGGTGGCCGAGCTGCTCGGCGCGCCGGTGATCGCGCGAAGGCGTCGCCAGCACGTGCTCGTTCCCGTTCACGCATCCGCTCCACGCCGGCTCGATGCCGCGCATCGGCCCGCCGATCCGCGCGCTGCTGATGCGCCACGACCTGCTGTTCTCGGTCGGGCGGCGATCTCTTCACGCTCTCGCTGCCCGACGACGTCGATCCGATGCCGCCCGGGCTCACGGTCGTGCACCTCGACGTGAACCCGTGGGAGCTCGGCAAGAACTATCCGGCCGAGGTCGCGATCTTCGGCGAGCCCAAGGCCACTCTGCCCGAGCTGGCCGAGGCGATCCGCCGCCACACCGGCAAGAACGGTCATCCGCAGGCCGCCGGGCGCCGGAGGCCGTCGACCGCGCGCGTTCGCGGCCGAGCGCGCCGGAGCTGACGAAGCGCGCCGAGGCCGAGGCCTGCGCGTGCCGATCTCGCCCCTGACGCTCGATGCACGAGGTCTCGCAAGGTCACGCCGCCCGACGCGGTCATCGTCGACGAGGCGATCTCGTCCCCGCAGGGCATCCGTCACTTCTTCACGTGCGCCGACTCGAAGAGCTTCTTCGGGCTGCGGGCGGCGGCATCGGCTGGGGGCTGCCGGCCGCGCTCGGCGTGAAGCTCGCGCCTGCCGAATCGGCCGGTCGTCGCGCTGGTCGGCGACGGCAGCTCGATGTACACGAACCAGGCGCTCTGGACGGCGGCGCGCGAATCGCTCGCCGGTGGTCTACGTCATCTTCAACAACACCTCGTACCGGATCCTGAAGCAGCGGACGAAGGCGTTGAAGGGCTTCTCGGCCGAGGACGACCACTACGTCGCGATGGACCTCGACCGCCCGCAGATCGATTTCGTCGGCCTGGCCCGCTCGCTCGGCGTTCCCGGCACGCGGGTGGAGAAGACGTCGGACATCGGGCCGGCGGTCGGCCGGGCCCTCGCCAGCGGCGGTCCGCACCTCGTCGACGTCAGGATCGACCCCTCGTTCGTGTAGGCGGCCGCGGGTGAGCCGGGTCCGGGCGGTCCCGCGAGCGGCTAGGTGAGCCGCGGGGCCACGAGCTCGGCGAAGCGCCGCATCGAGGCGAGCACGCGCTCCTGCGGCACGCGCGAGCCGACGTTCATCCAGACGGCGAGCTTCGTGAAGCCGATGGCCGCGCGCAGCTCCTCGATGCGGTCGACGACGCGCTCGGCCGTGCCGTAGACGGCGTAGTCCTTCAGGACTTCGTCGAAGCTCAGGCGGCGCAGGCGCTCCCCGACCGCGTGCCGCGGACCGGCGGCGAGCGCCTCACCGACCGAGCGAAAGAAGTGCATCGCGCTCGCCTCGGTCTCCTCGCGCGCGGCGCGCTCCGTCTCGGCGACGTAGACCGGCAGGATCGCGGCAACCTCGCCACGGCCGCGGTGGCCGGCCTCGCGCCAGGCGGCGTGATAGGCGCCGACGTAGCTCTCCAGCTCGCTGATGCTCGACGTCCTCACCGCCAGGAAGATCGGCAGCCCGCGGCGTCCGACGCGCCGCGTACGACTCCTCGGACGTCGCCGCGACGCGGAGCGGCGGGTGCGGCTTCTGGTACGGCTTGGGGATCGCGCAGACGTCGTGGAACTGAAAGTACTTGCCCTCGTACGTGAACCGCTCCTCGGTCCACGCTTTCAGGAGGATCTCGAGCGTCTCGTCGAACCGCTCCTGGCTTTCCTCGTAGGGGATGCTGAAGCCCGTGTAGTGCTCGGGCAGACCGCTTCGGCCCACGCCGAACTCGAGGCGTCCCTTGCTGACGTGATCGAGCGTCGCGACGTCCTCGGCGAGGCGCAGCGGATGGATCAGAGGGCAGCACCTGGACGGCGAACCCGATCTTCAGGCGCTTCGTCCGGCCGGCGATCGTCGCGCCGACGACGAGGGTGAGGACAGGACCGAGCGTTCCTTCTGGAAGTGCAGCTCGGCCAGCCACACGGCGTCGTAGCCGAGGTCCTCGGCGACGGTCGCCTGGATCAACGAGTCGTCGAAGGCCTGGGCCTCGTCGACTCCCGGCCGCCACTCGAACTCGGTGAAGAGCCCGATCTCCACTAGCGTTTGCCCGCCGCCGAGCGTGCCACGCTTACGACGCGGCCCCGGTTCTCCCGTCCGGTGTCACGGTGATGCGCCCGAAGGTCTTCTCGACCAGCTGTCGCGCGCGCGCCGGATCGACGTGATTCGCGGTCTGGCACGGGGTGGACTCCTCCAGGACACGCTCCGGATCCTGCCAGAGGCGGAACGTCTTGTACCGATCCTCGAACTCGATGCCGAGGCCGCGCGCGAACACCGAGAGATAGTGCTCGATCGCGATCTGGCCGTTCGGCCTCGAAGCCGCACATGAGCCGCTGGCAGCCGTGATAGATCGTCGCGAGCGTCTCGGCGCCGCCGGCACGCGCCCGCGCGATCTCGTCGCGGATCAGCGCGTCCCAGACGTCCTGGCCGAGCTGCGCCTGCACGTCCGCGGTGCAGAGACGGCCGAGCCGCGGCTCGGACCCCACGTCGACGAACACGCAGACCGGGCACCGCTTCGAGCAGGCGGCGGCCCGCGGCGCCCTCACGCAGGCGCGGCGCGCTCTGGCTGTGATAGTGGAGCGCCACCGTCTGGTCGACCCGGTGCGTGAAATTGATCGACGGCAGACGATCGGCCAGGAACTCGGTCGTGTGACGCACCGGGAACGGCCACGGGAACTTCTGGATCTCGTCGTAGAAGAACATGCACGACGGGCACCACATCACGACCTCTTCGGGCTTGTAGCGCTGGAAGAGCTCGACGGTGCGCTTGTTCATCCCGCCCGACGCCGCGGTGTCGCCGTTTCGGTGGTGGACGATGCCACAGCAGTAGGTCGGACCGCCGACGGCGACGTAGTCGAGCCCGAGCCGGTCGAAGATCGCCGTGACCGTGCGGATCATGTGCGAGGTGCGCAGCACGTTGCAGCCGAGGTAGAGCACGATCTGGTGCGGCTCCGCCTCCTTCTCGGGGCCTGCTGGCGCCACGTCCGTTCCTCCGGCAAGGTTGTCAGGTCTTCCGTCAGGAGGATCTCGCCGAAGTGCTTCTTGTAGTCGTAGCCCATCTCAGGTCTCCAGTCCGCGCCGCCGGCGTTCGAGCTGCCTCAGGTCGGCGCGCCGCACCTTGCCCGTCGTTGTCACCGGAATCGCTTGAATGAATTCTATCTCACGTGGGTATTCGTGCGCGGAAAGGCGCGTGCGCACCCAGGCCTGGAGGTCGCGCGCCAGCTCCGGCCGTGCCGGCGCCCCCGGGTGGAGCTGGACGAACGCCTTGACCACCTCGCCGCGCACCGGGTCGGGGCGCCGATCGCCGCCGCGAGCGCGACCGCCGGGTGCCCGTGCAGGCAGTCCTCGATCTCGCTCGGGCCGATGCGGTAGCCGCCGCTGGAGATCAAATCGTCCTTGCGGCCGACGAACCAGAAATAGCCGTCGCCGTCCTTCCGCGCGAGATCGCCCGTGAGCGCCCAGTCGCCGGCGAACTTCTCGCGCGTCGCCGTCTCGTTGTTCCAGTACCGCAAGAACATCACGGGATCCGGGCGGCGCACCGCCACCTCGCCGACCTCGCCGGCCGGGACGGCTGCGCTCCTTGTCGTCCACGACGTCGACGACGTGGCCGGGGACCGGGCGCCCCATCGATCCGGGCTTCACCGGCATCAGGAGCGAGCAATTGCCGAGGACGAGGTTCACCTCGGTCTGCCCGAATCCCTCGTGCGGCGTGACGCCGAGCGCCTCGCGCGACCACCGGATCACCTCTTCGCCCACGGCCTCGCCGCCCGTGAACATCGAGCGCAGCTCGAGCGCGTAACGCCCGCGCGGGTCGCCGACGGAACGCATCATCTTGAGCATCGTCGGCACGAGGAACGTGTTGCGGACCCTGTGCCGCGCCAGGACGTCGAAGGCGCGCTCGGCGTCGAACTTCTTCGGGCGATGGGCGACGACCGGCACGCCGTAGTGCCAGCTCGGGAGCAGCACGTCGAGCAGTCCGCCGGCCCACGCCCAGTCCGCGGGGCTCCAGTGGCGGTCGCCGGGCTTGGGAAAATACTCGTGATAGAACTCGATCGCCGGCAGATGGCCCAGGAGCACGCGATGGGCGTGCAGCGCGCCCTTCGGCGGCCCGGTCGTCCCCGACGTGTAGATGAGGATGGCCGGATCCTCGGCCGCGGTGGCGACCGGCTCGAGCGAGTCGGACTCACGCGCGATCGCCCTGGCGTACTCGATCACGCCGTCGGCATCGGCGCGGTCGACCGAGATCACGCGCGTGAGCGCGGGCAAAGCCCTTGGAGACAGCCAGCACGCGGTCGAGGTTCTCGGCGTCCGTCACGACGATCTTCGCGCCGGCGTCGCGCAACCGGTACTCGAGCGCCTCGGGGCCGAACAGCGTCGACAGCGGCAGCGCGACGGCGCCGAGCTTGTACGCCGCCAGATGAGCGACCGCGGTCTCCGGCCGCTGCGGAAGCACGATGCCGACCCGATCGCCGCGCACGATCCCGAGACCGGCCAGGACGCGCGCCAGCTGGTTCGAGCGGGCGCGAAACTCGGCGAACGTGTGCTCGCTCACCGAGCCCGCGTCGTCCTCGTAGACGAGCGCGACAGCGCGAGCGATCGCCGGCGTGGCGATCGCAGACGTCGATGGCGATGTTATAGACGGGCGGGATCGTCCAGCGAAAGCGGGCGTAGACGTCGCCGTAGCTCTCACCGTGCGGCAGCAGGTGTCGACCATGAATCGCTAGCCTACCACTCCCAACGGAGGACTCAGGCGCCGCTGAGCCAGCGCCACAGGCGCGGACGCGCGGGCGACGTCAACGTGATCAGGAGCGGCGCGCCCCATCGCTCGCGCGGCAGCGCTTCGGCGAGCCTCAGACGCACAAAAGATGCTCTCACGGGTGACCGGCAGGTCCGGGAAGATCAGCTTCGCGTCGGCCGCATCGATCGGCACGCGGCCGAATTCGATCGCTGTGACCACCAGGGGCACGGGCGTTCGCTCGCCGGGCGGCGTGAGGCTGACGCGCCACCCCGGAAGCGCTCGGAGCGCCGGCGGCGGAATCGGGACCAGCCCGAACACTTCGAGCGGGGTCTCGGGTCTCATGATCTCGCCCAGCGGGGCCGGCCCGAACTGAAACCGCCGCGTGATCCAGAGCGAATAGACCATGCCCCATGGCGCTCGGGAAACGGCCGGCTATCTTCGCGTTGAGGCGCTGCTGGAGGAGGCGCTCCCACGCGAGCGGCCGTTGCGACGACGGGACGCGCCGGATCCAGTGGCGCATCGCGTCTGCTCGGGCCACGTGCCGCTTGTTCCCCGGCGACGTACCATTCCAGGCAACGCGGGCGCCGGTTCGGGTGGCGAGCCGCTCGGCCTCGTCATGCCGCCGCGGGATTGCACCGCCCACTGGCCTTCCGGCAGGTACTCGAACAGCGGCTCGCCACGGTCGACGTCCTGCCGGAGCCCCACGCGCATTCGGGTGACGATGCCGGAGAAGTCCGACGTGATGAGAACGAGGTCCTCGAACAACGGCTCGATCGTCCCGACGCCTTCGACCGCGCTGGCCACGGGATAGAGACCGTCCGCCAGCGGCACGATCAGCACGATGGCGGCGAGCAGCCAGAGCAGCGGCGCGCGGCGGGCCATAACATCGATGATAAGCTCCGCCGCATGCCGCGCCGCCGCGTTACGTTGCGCGCCGTCACCGGGCTCTTCCTCGAGCGACAGCACCTCGCTCGACCGCACGCGGCCACCGTTGACGGCGCCGCGCCTGCGCCGGTTCGTGGAGGATGTTGGCGGAATCCAGCTCGACTCGATCAACGTTCTCGACCGCGCTCACTACCTGACGGTGTGGAGCCGATTCGGCCCCTACGACCGGGCGTGGCTCGACCGCCAGGTCTATCGCCGCCGGCTCCTCTTCGAGTACTGGGCGCACGCCGCGTGCCTCGTCCCGGCCTCGGACCTGCCGTGGTGGCGGCGCGCGATGCTCGACTACAAGAGCCGCCACACCGGCTGGTCGGGCTGGCTGCGCCGCAACGGCAAGATGCTGCAGACGGTGCGGGAAGCCGTCCATGCCAACGGGCCCATGGGCAACGGCGACTTCGAGGGACGGCGCCCGCCGGGACGCGGCGGCTGGTGGTCGTGGCGGCCCGTGCAGCACGCGCTCCACCATCTCTGGATGACCGGGGCGCTCACGATCCACTCGCGCCAGCACTTCCAGAAGCGCTACGACCTGCTCGAGCGCGCGATCCCGCACGCGCTCGGCATCGCGCCGGTCACGACGGTCGAGTTTCAGCGCTGGCACCTCCAGCGATCGCTCCGCGCCATGGGCGCCGCGACCGAGCTCGATCTGGCGCGCTATCTCACCTTCCCTCGCTTCCGGCCCGGCGCCTGCCGCGATCGCGCTGCGCGAGATGCTCGAGCGCGGCGAGGTCACCGAGGTCGAGCTCGAGGACGCGCCGGGGCGATGGCTCGTCCTCACGAGCGACCTGCCGACCCTGGGGCGCGTCGGGCGGGCGGCCACGACCTCGCGCGGGACGACGTTGCTCTCGCCCTTCGACTCGCTGCTGTGGCATCGCGACCGGGTCGCACGGCTCTTCGGGTTCGACTACCGCATCGAGGTCTACACGCCCGGGCCCAAGCGCGTGCACGGCTACTACACGCTTCCGATCCTGCATCACGGTCATCTCATCGGCCGCGTCGACGCCAAGTCCCACCGCGCCGATCGGAAGCTGGAGGTTCGCCACGTGCACTTCGAGCCCTGGTTCGCGACGGCCGCCACGCCGCCGAGAGGACCCGATCGCCTGGATCAGGACGAGGCGATCGCCGGGGTCGCCGGCGCGCTGAGCTCGCTCGGCGTCTTCGTCGGCGCCGACGAGGTGCACGTGCGCCGCGTGACCCCAGGGCGCCTCCGGGCGCCGCTGGCACGACAGCTGCGCGAGGCCCGCGCACCGGTCGGCGAGCGTTCGCCGAACGCACACGTCGAGACGTGAACGATCGGTAGCGACCGGCGCCTGAACCCCGGCCCGGCAAGTGGGCGGGTGCCGAGAATCCTGCTACCATCCAGGCAATCCAAGGGGACGAGGCAGGCGATCATGGACAAGGAAGGCACTCAGCTCATCCGGGGACTCGAAGGCGTCGTCGCCGCCGAGACCAAGCTCTGCGATCTCGACGGCCGAAACGGCCGCCTGGCCTACGGCGGCTACGACATCGAAGACCTGGCGCGCCGGGCGAGCTTCGAGGAAGTGTGTCACCTGCTCTGGTACGGCGAGCTGCCGAACGCGGCGCAGCTCGACAAGATGACCCTGGCGCTCATCGCGGCGCGCGAGATCCCGGCCGACCTCGTTCAGGCGTTCCGGCTGATGCCGAAGGCGACCGATCCGATGCGGGTGCTCCAGGCCGCCGTCGCCATTCTCGGCATGAGCGACCCTGACACTACCGACAATTCCCACGCCGCCAATATCCGCAAGGCGATCCGGCTCACGAGCCAGATGGCGACGGCGATCTGCGCGCACCATCGGGTGCGAAGCGGCGAAGACCCGATCCGACCGGCGTCCGATCTCTCGCACGCCGGCAACTTCCTCTACATGCTCACGGGCAAGCGGCCGAGCGGCGTCGTCGCCAAGGCGATCGACGCAAGCCTGACGCTCTACGCCGAGCACGAGCTCAACGCGTCGACCTTCACCACCCGCTGCATCGTGTCGACGCAGTCCGACCTGCACTCGGCGGTGGCGGGCGGCGTCGGCGCCCTCAAGGGACCGCTCCACGGCGGCGCCGGCGAGGCAGTTATGCGCACCTTGATGGAGATCGGCGAGGTCGCCAACGTCAACGCGTTCACCGAGAAGGCGGTGGCCGACAAGCGGCGATTCATGGGCATGGGTCATCGCGTCTACAAGGCGGGCGACCCGCGCGCCACGATCCTCAAGGGAATGGCCGAGGAGGCGTGCCGGCAGTCCGGCCAGTTCAAGTGGTACGAGATGGCCGTGAAGCTCCACGCGCGCATCAACGAGGCGAAGAAGCTGATCCCGAACGTCGACTTCTACTCGGCGCCGCTCTTCTACTCGCTCGGCATTCCCGTCGATCTCTTCACGCCGGTGATCGCGGCCGGCCGCATCGCGGGCTGGACGGCGAACATCATCGAGCAATACGACGACAACCGCCTGATTCCGCCCGCGCGGCGACTACATCGGCCCGGCGCGCCGCGCGTTCGTGTCGGTCGACAAGCGGTAAGGCCGCTATGCCCAAGAGCCTCGCCCAGAAGCTCATCAACAACCACCTCGTCGCCGGCAAGCCGGTCGCCGGCGAGGAAATCGGCATCGCGATCGATCAGGTGCTGCTCACCGACACCAACGGCACGATGTCCTGGCTCCAGTTCGAGGCGATGGGCTTCCCGCGCGCCGTGCCCGCGCGCATCGTGAGCTACGCCGACCACAACGTCTACCAGGTCGACTCGCGCAACTCCGACGACCATCGCTACATGCAGGCCGTCTCGCGCAAGTACGGCGCGATCTTCTCCAAGCCCGGCAACGGCATCTGCCATCAGGTCCATATGGAGAGCTTCTCCGATCCCGGGCCAGACCCTGCTCGGCACCGACAGCCACACGCCGCTCTGCGGCGCGGCCGGCATGCTCGCGATCGGCGCCGGCGGTCTCGACGTGGCCGTGGCGCTCGGGGGCGGACCCTACTTCTTCCAGATGCCGCAGATCGTGCGCGTTCACCTGACCGGCGCGCTCCAGCCCTGGGTGACGGCGAAGGACGTGATCCTCGAGCTCTTGCGCCGGCTGACCGTCCGGGGCGGGATGGGCAAGATCTTCGAGTACGGCGGGCCCGGGCTCCGGAGCTTGCTGGCCACGCAGCGCATGACGATCGCCAACATGGGAGCCGAGCTCGGGCTGACGACCAGCATCTTCCCGAGCGACGACGTCACGCGCTCGTTCCTGACGCGTCTGGGCCGCGCCGACGACTGGCAGCCGGCGGTGCCCGACGACGACGCCACGTACGACGACGAGATCACGCTCGACCTGGCGGCGCTCACGCCGCTCGTGGCGCTTCCCGGCTCGCCCGACCGCGTCGTGCCGATCGAGGAGGTCGCGGGGACGGCCGTCGAGCAGGTGATGGTCGGCTCGTGCACGAACGGCTCGTGGAACGACATGGCGTCGGTGGCGGACATCGTGCGCGGCCGCCGCGTGCATTCCTCGGTGTCGTTCGTGCTGTTCCCGGGCAGCCACAAGATCCTCGAGACGATGGCGCGCGAAGGCCTGCTCACCGACCTCATCGCGGCCGGCGCCACCGTCTCCGAATCGAGCTGCGGGGCGTGCGCCGGGATCGGCCACGTGCCGGCGGCCGGCGCGAAGAGCCTGCGCGCCTTCAACCGTAATTTCCCGGGACGAAGCGGAGTGAAGGACGACTCGGTCTATCTGTGCTCGTCGACCGTCGCCGCGGCCTCGGCGCTCACCGGCGTCATCACGGATCCGCGCACGCTCGGCACGCCGTCGCCGGTCGCCTTGCCGCCGCGGTTCGCGACGTCGACGGCGGGATTCGTCGAGCCCGACGGCACCGGCGAGATCCCGCGCGGGCCCAACATCAAGCCCGTGCCGCTCGGCGAGCCGGTGGCCGAGACGCTCGAGGCGCCGGTCGTGATCAAGCTCGGCGACAAGGTGTCGACCGACGACATCTCGCCGGCCGGCTCCGCGGTGCTCGTCTTCCGCTCGAACATCCCGGCGATCTCGGAGTTCTGCTTCAAGTACGTCGACGCGGACTTCGTCGCGCGCGCGAAGGCCGCCGGACGCGGCATCATCGTGGGCGGCGAGACGTACGGCCAGGGATCGTCGCGCGAGGCGGCGGCGACGGGACCGATGTTCCTCGGCATCCGCGCGGTCATCGTGAAGTCCTTCGCGCGGATTCACCGGACGAACCTCATCAACTGGGGCGTGGTGCCGCTCGTCCTCGATGACCCGGCGAGCCTGGCCGGCATCGAGCGAGACGACCGCCTCCGCCTGCCCGGCCTGCGTGCCGCGCTGGAGGCCGGCGATCGGGTGCGCGTCGAGAACGCGCGGACCGGCGCCGTGTTCACCGCCTCGTGCGTGCTCACGACGCGCGAGCGCGAGATTCTCCTCGCCGGCGGCGTCCTGGCGCACACGAAGGCCGGGAAAGGATAGCGGGAGGGTCCATGGGCCAGAAGAAGATCCGCGCGGTCTACATGCGGGGCGGCACGAGCCGCTGCCTCGTGTTCCATCAGACGGATCTTCCGCCGGCCGGCGCCGAGCGCGACCGCGTCTTGCTCGCCGCGCTCGGGAGCCCCGATCCCTACGGCCGCCAGCTCGACGGCATGGGCGGAGGCATCTCGTCTCTGTCCAAGGCGTGCATCATCGGCGCCCCCTCGCACCCCGACGCGGACGTGGACTACACGTTCGCGCAGGTCGAAGTGGCGAAGGCGGTCGTGGACTACAAGGGCAACTGCGGCAACTGCTCGTCGTCGGTCGGGCCGTTCGCGATCGACGAGGGTCTGGTGAAGGCGGTCGAGGGCGAGACGCTCGTCCGCATCCACAACACCAACACGAAGAAGATCATCGTCGCCCACGTGCCCGTGCGCGACGGCGAGGCCCTCGTCGACGGCGACTTCGAGCTGGCCGGCGTGGCCGGACACGGCGCCCGGATCGCGCTCGATTTCCTGGATCCGGGCGGCGCCGGAACCGGCCGCCTCCTGCCGACGGGAACAGCCCGCGAGACGATCGACGGCCTCGACGCCTCGCTCGTGGACGCGACGAACCCGGTCGTCTTCGTCCGCGCGAAGGACGTGGGGCTCGCCGGCACCGAGACGCCGCAAGCGATCGACGCCGACCGTGCCCTCTCGGCCCGGCTCGAAGCGATCCGCGTCGAAGCGGCGACAGCGGATGAAGATTCCGGGCAGCGCCGCCGTACCGAAGATCGCCATGGTGGCGCCCGCGACCGCGTTCACCGCGCTCGACGGCGTTCGCCACGCGGCCGACACGGTGGATCTGGTGACGCGCGTGATCTCGATGGGCAACTGCCATCGCGCGGTCGCGCTGACGGTCGCGATGTGCCTCGGGGTGGCGGCGCGCGTGGAGGGCACGGTCGTGCGCGAGTGCGCGGGCGATACCGCGCACGCGATTCGCCTGGGTCACCCGTCCGGCGTGCTGCCGATCGACGCCGCGGTGCGCCGGCGCGACGGCGTCGCGTGGGCCGAGCGCGTCACCGTGTACCGGACGGCGCGCCGGCTGATGGAAGGCTTCGCGCGCATTCCGTGAGCGCGACCGTCGACACCGGCGCGCGGCCCGACACGATGGACGGCTTCTACGGCGCCGTGCGCGCGGTCGGGCGCTTCTGGCTCTGGTTCTTCTTCCGATCGGTGGACGTCCGACACCCCGAGCGGGTGCCCGCCGACGGGCCGGTGCTCCTCTGCATCAACCACCCCAACAACTTCATCGATTCGTTGCTGGTCGGCGGGGCGCTGCCGCGAAAGGTCCACTACCTCGCGACGGCCGCGTTGTTCAGGAATCGATTCGTCGCGCGCTTCCTCCTCGCGTGCGGCGCGATCCCCGTCTATCGGAAGCAGGACGATCCAAGCGCCGGGCCCAGGCCACCCGCGGCGGGAGCCGGCCTCGCGGCACCCGCTACAACAGCGCAGCGAAACGCCGGCACGTTCGACGCGTGCTTCAAGGCCTTCAACGAAGGCCGGCTCGTCGCGATCTATCCGGAGGGCACGACGCACGCCGAGGTCCGCGTGCAGCGCATCAAGACCGGCGCCGCGCGGCTGGCGCTCGGCTACGAGGCCGAGCGCCCGGGTGCCTTGCGAGTGATCCCGGTCGGGCTCAACTTCGACGCGCGGAAGTCCTTCCGCGGGCGCGTCCTCGTGTCCTTCGGTCCGGCCATCCCGGTCCCGCCCTATCTCGACGCCTATCGCCGGGATCCGGTCAAGGCCGTCGAGGCCTTCACCGACGCGATCCAGTGGGGCATCGAGGCCGAGGTCGTCCACGTCGAGCGCATCGACGAGAGCCGGCTCGTGAACGCCGTGCAGGAGCTCTACCGTGACCAGCTCGTGCGCGAGCTCCGGGAGGAGCGCGGGCTCGCGGAGCGGCAGATCGATCTCGTTCGACTGTCGCGGGCGATCGTGGATTCGACCAACTACTTCAAGCAGCGCGACCCCGAGCGCGTCGAGCGCATCTGGCAGAGCATTCAGAGCTACCGCGCGCTGCTGGCCGAATACCGCGTGAAGGACGAGGCGGTGCGCGCGCGGCTCGAGCGGCGGCGGCCCCGTCAGCGCATCCGCCGAGGCTGGGAGGCGATCGCGGGCTTTCCGTTCTTCGTCTACGGCGCGGCCGTGAACTTCCTGCCCTACTGGATCCCGCGGTGGGTGGCGCACCACATGTCGCGCAAGGAGACCGACTACGCGACGTGGCGGTTCCTCACCGCGATGCTCGCGCTGCCGCTCTTCTGGGGGCTCGAGACCTGGATCGTCACCCGGCTGTTCGGGCCGGCGGTGGGGTTCATCTTCCTGCTCAGCGTGCCGCTGTCCGGCGTCATCGCGTACCGCTACTGGGTCGGCGCCGGACGCCTCCGGAGCCGCCTGCGCTTCGGCGCGCTGGCGCTGACGCGCGAGCACGTGGCCCGGCGGCTGACCACCGAGCGACAGGCGCTGATCGCCGAGCTCGAGCGGGCCAAGAACGACTACCTGACCGCGACGAAAGGAAGCTCCTTTTGAGCGTTCGCCTGCTCGAAGAGATGTCGACCCCCGCGCTCGACGCGCTCGACCGCGCGCGCACCGTCGTCGTCCTGACCGTGAGCCCGCTCGAGGAGCACGGGCCGCATCTGCCGGTCGGCGTCGACGCGATCGCCGCCCGCCACTTCGCCGAGGCCCTGAGCGAGCGCCTGACCGCCGCGCGGCCCGGCTGGACCGCGCTGCTGGCTCCCACGCTTCCGCTCGGCTCGTTCACGTTCGAGGCCGTCGGGACCGTGAGCGTCCGGCAGCGCGTGGTCCGCGACGCGGTCGTCGACTACGGTCGATCCTTCGCGCGCGCGGGCTTCCGCTACATCCTCGTCGCCAACGGCCACGGCGGGCCGGGGCACCTCACGGCGCTCGAAGAAGCCTCCGCGATCGTCTCGCGCCGACACCGCGTGACGATGGCCTCGCTCTCCGGCCACCTCGCCTGGCAGTTCCTGCGCGGTCGGTACGTCGAGAAGATCGCGGCCGCGCTCGGGCGTCCGCTGTCCGACGACGAGCGGAAGGCGTTCTCGGAGGACGCGCACGGCGGCTGGTGGGAGACGTCGCTGATGTTGCTGATCCGTCCCGACCTGGTCGATCCGTCGTACCGCACGCTTCCGCCGGCGCGATACTCGCTCCCGGAGCGCGCCGTGCCGAACTTTCCCGCTGCGCAACGGCGGTCAGGGCTACGTGGGCCACCCGGCGCTGGCCGATCCGGCGTTCGCCAAGGCCGCCTCCGAAGTCTTGATGGCCGAGACGATGCAGATGGTGGAAGGACTGCTCGACGGCCGCATCCCTCCCAGCGCCGGGCGTTCGCCGTTCTTCATGCTTCCGTTCTTCAGGACGGATTTCTGGCCGATCGTCACCGCCACCGCCGGCATCGCGCTCGGCGTGGCGGCCGGTCTGACCCTCGCCGCCCTCGGCCGGACCCGGACGGATAGTGGACGCTCCGATCGTCGAGCTTGAGGCGCAAGACGGCGTCGCCTGGCTGCGGCTCAACCGCCCGGAGGCGCTCAACGCGCTCAATCGCCGCCTGACGACCGCGCTGGAGGAGACGCTCGAGCGGGTCGCGGCGATGGACGACGTCGGCGTGCTCGTGGTCGCCGGGCGCGGCCGCGCCTTCTGTGCCGGCAACGACATCAAGGAGATGGAGAGCGTCACCCCCGACGACGCCGAAGCGCTCGCCCGGCGTCACGCGGCGATCATGAGCCGCTTCACGGCCTTGCCGCAGGTGACGATCGCCGCCGTCGACGGCTTCGCGCTCGGCGGAGGGCTCATGCTCGCGATCGCGCAGGACCTTCGCGTCGCGTCCGACCGAGCGCGCTTCGGGCTTCCGGAGGTCACGCTCGGCTTTCCGCCGGCCTACGGGATCGCGCGCCTGCTCGACGTCGTCGCCGGCGGTCACGCCCGCGACCTGCTCCTCACCGGCCGCACCATCCACGCGACCGAGGCGCTGCGGATCGGCCTCGTCAACCGCGTGGTGGCCCCGCCCACCCTCGACGCGAGCGTCGCCACCCTGGCCGCGGACATCGCGCGCTCACCGCGAGGCGGTCTCGAGGCGACGAAGCGTATCGTCGCGGCGATCCGGGCAGGCGGGAACGGGCGGGAGGCTGAGGGCTACGCCGCGGCGCTGCGGACGAGCCCGGCGGCGCGGGAGCGAATCCGGGAGTTCGCGAGCCGGAAGAAGCGCTAGCGCCTACCGCCGGCGGCGCAGCATGTCCTGGTCGGCCTCGCGCAGCAGATCCTCCGCGCTCTCCGGCGGTGCCTGCGCGTAGGCGATGCCGAAGTTGCAGTTGATCGTGACGGGAATGCCGCGCTTGCCCGAGAGCCCCTTGATCTTGTCGTTGACCCTCGCGATGACCGTGTCGATGTCGCCGACACCCGCGTCCGGGAAGAACACGACGAACTCGTCGCCGCCGTGGCGGACGATCAGATCCGTGGTCCGGGTGGCCTCGACGAGCGCATCGGCGACGGTTCTCAGCACGTCGTCGCCCACGCCGTAGCCGAAGCGGTCGTTGATCGACCGGAGCTGCAGGACGTCGACGACCAGCAGGAGCGCGCCGGTCTTGCGCCGGCGCGCGACGGCGGCCAGCCGCCGATACTGATCGTGGAACGCCCGGCGCCCCGCGAGGCCCGTGACCGGGTCGGGCGCGAAGCGCGAGAGGCGGCGGTCGGTCTCGTACAGGCGCCCGGCGAGCATCCGCAGCAGCGAGACCGCCAGCTCCGCGGAGTTCTGCAGCACCTTGAGGAACTCGGATTGCGGGATGACCAGGCAGTGCGTGCGCTCGACCGCGACGACCGTTGCCGAGCGGGGCTGGTTGCGCAGCACGCTCAGCTCGCCGAGGATCTCGCCCTCGCCGAGCTCGCCCACGATCAGCTCCACCGGCGAGTCGGGCGCAACCTCCAGAACCCGCACGCGGCCGGACAGGATCACGAAGAGACGATCGGGCGGGTCGCTCTCGCGAATCAGCACGTGGCCGGGCGCGAAGCTCTGCTCGGTCGCGCTGTCGAGCAGCAGATCGCGCTGCTCCGCACTGAGCTGGCGGAAGAGCGGGACCGTCGCCAGGAGGCTCGCGCAACGGGCGCGGTTGTCGCCCGCACCCACGGTGCCCTCGGAGCCGCGGCGCCCGGCGCTCGGCCGGGTCGAAGGTCAGCAGGGTCCTGGCGAGCCACGCCCGCACGCGCGTGCGCAGCATGGGCGGGCTGAAGGGCTTCGACAGGTAGTCGGTCCACGAGGCTTCGCCGCGGTAGACCGCATCGGACGGAATCGAGCTATCGGCGAGGACGACGATCGGGAAATTTCGCCGGCCCAGCCGGTCCCGCAGCACGTCCAGCACCGTGTCGCCGTTTCCGTCCAGGAGCTCGCGGTCGATGATCGCGATGTCCGGGAGGAGCTCGGGGCCGCGCGAGATCGCCGTGCGCACCTCGGTCTCGCGCAGGAACACCAGCCGGTCGTCGCCGAGGATCTCCTCGATCTCGGCGACCTCCGGCTCGTTCGCGCTGACCAGCAGCACGCGACCGCCGACGATCTGGCGGTGTTGCAGCGCGGAGGCCTCCTCCATGTCGGGCGCGGCGCTGCTGCCGCGCACCTCGAGCTCGAGGCCTTCCCGAGCGGCGAGCACGTCCAGCGCCTGGCCGCGGCGGCCGACGTGGGCGCGCGCCATCTCCTCCATCCGCTCCATCATCGCGTCGTCGTGCGCCGGATCGTGATGGAAGAGGACGAGGCGCTCGACACCCGCGGCCAGCGCGACGTCGACGGCGTACTCGAGGCTGCTGTGGCCCCAGCCGACCTTGTCGCGATACTCGGCGTCGGTGTACTGGGCATCGTGGATGACGAGGTTCGCGCCCTTCAGGAAGGCGATGTGCCGCTCGTCGCCCGGATGCTGTGAGACGCGCCCCGACGCGTTCCAGAACGGCTCGTGGTCGGTCGCGTAGGCGATGGTCGCGCCGTCGCCGGTCATGCGGTAGGCGACCGTGGGCGCGGTGTGATTCAGGAACTGCGTCTCGACCAGCACGCCGCCGACCCGGAAAAACCCCTCATCGAGCTCTGTGAAGTGGATGCGCGAGCGCAGGTCGCGCATCTTGACCGGAAAGTAGGAGTACTCCATCTGGCCGGCCATGGCCTCCTCGAGCCCGCGCTGGAAGCCGATCGGCGCGTAGATGTTCAGCTCAGGCCCGGCATGAACGCCGGCACGAAGAACGGAAAGCCCTGGATGTGATCCCAGTGGGTGTGGCCGATGAAGAGGTGCAGACGCATCGGCTGGGGCATCGTCTGGACCAGGTGGAGCCCTAGCTCTCGGGCGCCCGTCCCGCAATCGAGGATGATCACGGTGCCGTCCGAGGCTCGTACCTCGACGCAGGAGGTATTCCCTCCGAAGCGCGCGGTGCTCGGGCCGGGCGCGGCGATCGATCCACGGGTTCCCCAGAAGCGAACTTGCATGGCGGCTACTCTTATCATACCGGACTCAGCTTGCGGAAACGCGACTTACGTCGCACTGGCGCCTGACGTGGCGCGTATAGGCGCGAACTGGCGCAGCTAACGGCTCCCGTCGCGTGCATCTGCGGGCGTTCTGAGCGCGGGCCGCCAGCAGGGCAGATAATCGACTGACAGGGGATCAGGGAGACATCGTCCTGGTGGCGGGACGGCGACGTCCGGCGTAGGAAGGGTGCTAGGAGGCGCCCGCCTGTTCGGGACCGGAGACCGCCGTTAAGATGCCGTCTTATGGACGGCGACGAACTCTCAAATCGCGCGGCCGAGCAGCTTCCCAGAGTTGATTACGAAGCGTCTCCCGACTCCGCGCGCCGCGTGCCCGTGCGTCGGCGGCACTGGCCGTCGTCGGAGACCCGAGGTCACTCGTTACCACGGTGTGCCGACCTTCACGACGCTTGTGGAAGCGCAGGCGGCGCTTGGCGTCGAGCAACGGTACGCCACTCGCGATGCGATCCGCTGGGCGATCGGCTGAGTCGACACGCGAGGCGATCAGGACGGTCGGCTACTTCAGTTCGACTTCGAGCACCGCCACGCCGAGATAAATTTACGAGATAGCGCGACGCTGGTGGGGCCGAGGGTCTCACGCCCGAAGCGGCTGCGGCCGTCATCGGTATGGATTCTCCGTCCTGGGCCTCCATCGGATCGAGGCTGGGGTGCTGCCTGGAACGACGCCTCGGCGCGGGTACTCCAGAAGCTCGGATTCCGCTGAAGAGGGACGAGACGAGACTTCCTGTACTCCAAAGGGCGCTTTCCAGCTTCCGGTGGTTCGCCCTGCTCCGAGACCGACGAGTCAGATCACCCTGCGACGATCCCAGTCCACGCAGCCTGCGGCGGCACGCTCTCGCCGCCACTGTTGCCCAAGCGCGCCGGGCCCTCTGATAAACAACAGCGCGTGACAGCCGCCCTGCCTCCGATTCCGACCCACGTGATGGGAGCCACGGCTTCCCGGGCTGGTTCTGGACCGCGCTCGACAAGATCAAGGCCGGCGACTACGGCCAGACGGACATGAAGGAGACCTTCGACGATGCGACCCAGCTGGCGATCCGCGATCAGGAGCGCGCCGGGATCGACATCGTCTGCGACGGCGAGATGCGCCGCTTCTTCTTCGTGCAGACCTTCTACGCGAAGATGGACGGCCTGGAGCCGGTCGAGCCGCTGCGCAGACGGGACTCTACGCCTACGATTCGGCGCCGCGCTACCGGCCGCGGCAGCGCATCACGGTGCCGCGCGGGCTCGGCGTGGTCGAAGAGTTCCAGTATCTGAAATCCCAGACCGAACCGGCCCGTGAAGGCCACCTGCCCCGGGCCGGTCACGCTCTCGATCCACGTTCAGCTCCGGCCCGGCGACGCGTACGGAAACGATCGGCTCGCCCTCTGCTGGGACTTCGTCCCGGCCATCAACGCCGAGCTGCGCGCCCTGGTCGACGCGGGCGCGGACTACATCCAGATCGACGAGCCCTCGGCGGCGATCGTGCCCGGACAGATCGGCGAATACGTGAAGATGTTCAACGCCTGCGTCGAGGGCGTGCGCGCGCGAATCGCCTACCACGTCTGCTTCGGCAACCTCCTGTCGCGCCCGCGCGGCAAGCGCTCTATCGCTGGATGTTCCCCGCGCTGCTCGAGACCCGCTGCCAGCAGTTCGTCTTCGAGTACGCGAACCGCGAGATGGCCGAGATCGAGCACTGGAAGGAGATCGGCGTCGACCGCGATGTCGCGTGCGGCGTCGTCGACGTCAAGTCGTTCTACATGGAGAGCCCGGAGGACGTGGCCGAGCGGCTCACGCTCTGCGCGAAGTTCATTCCGGTCGAGCGCCTGTCGGCCGTGCCCGACTGCGGCTTCTTTCCGGTGCCCCGCTGGGTCGCGTTCGAAGCTCAAGCGCCTCGCCGCCGGCGCGCAGCTCGCGCGTCAACGAGCTGGGACTGATCTGGGCGGGCGCCGGCTCTCGTCGCCGCGACCCCGACACCAGGGCCCACGATGACTCGCATTCACGACACGACCTCACGACGGCAGTTCATCGAAGGTCCTGGGCGCGGGCGCCGGCGTGGCCGCGGCGACGCGGCTCGACGTTCGGGCCTCGCACGCTCAGTCGACCGGTCCGGTGAAGGTGGGCGTCCTCGTCATCCGCGCCGGCGTCGCGGCGCCGGTCGGCGCCGCCAGGCTTCGCGGCACCGAGTGGTGGGCCGAGCGCGTGAACAAGGCCGGCGGGATCCTCAGGCGGCCCGTGCAGCTGGTCGTCGAGGAAGAATCGAATCCCAAAGATACGGTCGAGGCGGTACCGCAAGCTCGTCCTGCAAGACCAAGGTCGACGTCGTCGTGGGCGGCATCTCGACCGGCGTGACCCTGGCGCTCGGTCCGGTGGCGGAGGATCTCGGCACGCCGTGGCTCTCCTGGGACGGCACGACCCAGAAGGGCGTCGAAGAGACGATGCCGAATCCCAAAGTGGGCCTTCAAGGGCGTGGACAACGAGGTCGAGGCGATCGTCGCCGGCATCCTGACGCCGAAGTACTTCAAGGGCATCAAGACCGTCGCCGGCATCGGCAACGACTATTCCTACGGCCATGACTGCTGGGAGTCCTACCAGGCGGTGCTCAAGCGCTATCTCCCCGACGTGAAGTTCGTGCTCGAGCTCTTCCCCAAGCTCGGGGTGACCGACTTCACCTCGCACATCGCGGCGATCCAGCAGTCGAAGGCCGATCTGCTGATGTGCTCGTTCTGGTCCGGCGACGCGACGATCATCATGAAGCAGGCCGCCGCGGTCGGCCTCTTCAAGACGATGAAGGGGTGTGTTCACGACGGCCGGCGGCGTCCGCGACTCGCTGAAGAAGGAGTTCACGCCGGAAGGGCTCCTGCTCGGCTACAACACCATGTACTTCGACGATCCCAAGGCCAGCGCGCTCCTCAAGCAGTTCGTCCCGCGAGTACAAGGCGAAGTACAGCAGTACCCGCCCTACGAGTGTGACCACGCGTTCTTCAACGCCGAGTCCTACAAGGTCGCGGTCGAGAAAGGCCGCCGGACCCGCCAAGAAGTGGCCGGACAAGGCGCAGGTGGTCCGCGCGCTCGAGGGCCTCGAGATCGAGTCGCTCTCCGGCCGGCGCAGCTGGCGCGAGGATCACGTGCAGATGTGCAACTTCTATCAAGGGATCACCACCCACAAGAACGGGTACGACTTCGTGACGATCGATCCCATCGAGATGGTCTCCACGAAGCAAGCGATGAAACCGGCCGGGTCGAAGCTCTTCGAGTGGATCAACGGCTGGAAGGTGTAGCCGATCGCCCACGCCGTCAACGTTCTCCTCAGCGGGCTCTTTCACGCGTCGGTGCTGTTCCTGGTCGCCGCCGGTCTCCAAGTGGTCTTCGGCGTGCAGAAGATCTTCAACCTCGCGTGCGGCTCGTTCTACGCGCTCGGCGCCTACGTCGGTGTCTCGGCCGTCGACTGGTACGTGGGCGCCGGCGGCCCGCCCGCACTCTTCATCGTGCCGCTCGCGCTGGCGGGCCTGGCGGTCGGCGCGGTCAGGGGTGGTGGTCGAGCGCGGGCTCCTCCGCTTCGTCTACGATCGCGACGAGACGTTCCAGCTCCTGATGACGTTCGCGATCGTCCTCATGATGGAGGACGCGATCCGCCTCACCTGGGGCACGGCGCCCCGATCGACGGGCGGGCTCTATCTCGCCTATGGTCAGGTGCGACTCTTCGGCGCGACCGTGCCCGTCTACAACCTGGTCGTCATCGCGGCGAGCCTGGCCATCGCCCTCGCGATCGGCTGGCTGCTCACCCGCACCGCGTTCGGTCGGATCATCCGCGCGACCGCCGACAACCGCGAGATGGCCGAGGCGCTCGGCGTCGACATGCGCCGGGTCTACGCCAAGGTGTTCACGCTCGGGACCGCGCTCGGCACCCTCGGCGGCGCGCTCGTCATCCCGTCGACCGCGGCGATGAGCGAGATGGGCATCGAGCTGATCGTCGGAGGCGTTCGCGGTCGTCGTGATCGGCGGGCTCGGCTCGATGCGCGGCGCCTTCGTCGGCGCGCTCGTCGTCGGCATCCTCCGCTCGATCGCGATCTCCGTGTACCCGGAGCTCGAGATGCTCCTGATCTACCTGATCGTCATCGCGGTGCTGGTGGCGCGGCCGCGCGGCCTCTTCGGCGGAGCCGCCGCGTGAAGCCGCGCTGGCCGTCGGGCTCGGAGTCGCGGCCATCGCCGCCGGCGCCGCTCGTCGCCTCGACCTATCACGTGCTCCTCATGCTGCCGTTCATGGCCTACGCGATCGTCCTGCTCGGGCTCAACCTCCTGTTCGGCTACACGGGTCTCGTCTCCGTTCGGTCACGCGCTCTTCATCGGACTCGGCGCCTACGCCGGCGCGTTCCTGACGACCCACGCCAAGATCCGCTCGCTCGAGGTGATCCTGCTCGTCGCCGCGGCGCTCGGCGCGCTGGTGGCGGCGCCGGTGGCGGCGCTCTGCGTGCGCTACGTGAAGATCTACTTCGGCATGCTGACCCTGGCCTTCGGCATGCTCTTCTACACGTTCGTCCTGAAGTTCTATCGGTTGACCGGCGGCGACGAGGGCACGCCGTTCTTGCGGCCCGTCCCTGCTCGGGCGAGGCCTGGACGCGATGCCGAAGATCGACTATCTGGTCGGGCCCTACTATTACTACTCGCTGGCAGTGCTGGCCCTCGCGGTCGCTCGTCATGTGGCGCATCGTCCACTCGCCGTTCGGACTGTGCCTGAAAACGATCCGGGACAATCCCGTCAAGGCCGAGACCCTGGGCATCAGCGTGACGCGCCACCGCTTCTACGCCTTCGTCATCCTCCGCGATCTACGCCGCCGTCGGGGGCGCGCTCCTGGGCCCGCCGACCGGGAACGTCGATCCGAGCCTCGCCTACTGGACGCACTCCGGGAACATCGTGTTCATGACCCTGCTCGGCGGGTTCACCAGCTTCTTCGGTCCGGTCGTCGGGGCCTTCGTGTTCATCTATCTCCAGAACTGGGTGATGTCGGTCGTTGCCCTACTGGCGGCTGATCTTCGGGGCGATGCTCGCCGTGATCGTGATCTTCGCGCCGGATGGCCTCGTGGGCCTCGTCACTCGCCGCCGCCCGGCGCTGACGGGTCGGGCATGATCCTCCAGGCCGAGGGGCTCCGGAAGATGTACGGAGAGTTCTGCGCACTCGACGGCGTGAGCCTCGGCGTCGACGCCGGCGAGTTCGTCTCGATCGTCGGGCCCAACAGGCGCCGGCAAATCGACCTTGATCAACATCCTCACCGGCGTCACGCGGCCGAGCGCCGGCACGGTGCGGTTCAAGGATCAGGAGATCGGCGGCGGCGGTCCGGTCCGCCTCGCGCGGCTCGGCATGGCCCGCTCGTTCCAGCTCGTCCAGGTCTTCCCCGATCTCACGGTCCTCGAGACGTTGCAGGCCGCGGTGGTCGCGCGACTCGGACGCGCGACTCGGCTCTTCGCGTCGCTCGCGCGCGATCGTGAGGTGCAGGCGGGCGCGCTCGAGGTCGCCGAATTGTTCCGGCTCGCCGACAAGCGGCACATCCCGGCGCGGCAGCTCCGCAGGGCGACAAGAAGCTGCTGGACGTGGCCTCCGCGTTCGCGCTGAAGCCGGAGATCATCCTGCTCGACGAGCCCACGTCGGGAGTCAGTACGGCGGACAAGACCGCGATCATGGACACCCTGGTGGCGGCGTCGAAGCTGATCGGGCTCCGGGCGATCGTCCAGGTCGAGCACGACATGGACATCGTCTTCGGGTATTCGGACCGCATCATCGCGCTCCACCAGGGCAAGGTGCTGGCGGACGGGCCGCCGGCGACGATCCTGGCCGACCAGCCACGTGATGGACACCGTCATCGGCCGCAAGGCCGTGACACCTCGGGCGCCCGCATGCTGAGTCTCACCGGCGTCGACGTCTTCATCCAGACGAGCCAGATCCTGCGCGGCGTATCGCTCGAGGTCGGCGCGCGCGAGGTGGTCTGCCTGGTGGGGCGCAACGGCGCCGGCAAGACGACGACCCTCCGAACGATCATGGGGTACCTCAGGCCCAGGGCCGGTACCGTCGAGCTCCACGGCCGGCCCATCCCGGCCGGCGCACCCACGAGATCGCGATGCTCGGGCTCGGCTGGGCCCCGGAAGACTCCGGGATCTTCTCGGATCTCACCGTCGCCGAGAACATCGAGATCGCCACCTGGACGCGGCCGAGCGGCCGGCCGGCAGCCGAGCGCATCGCGCGGGCGTACGACGTGTTTCCCGCGCTCCGCCGCTACGCCGCGCGCAAGGGCCGGAGATGAGCGGCGGTGAGCGCAAGATGCTCTCGATAGCGCGCGCTGGCGCTCGACCCGGAGATGCTGCTGCTCGACGAGCCGTTCGAGGGCTCTCGCCCGCGATCATCCCCGCCGTCAGCGCCGGCATCGCGGCGATCACCGGGCTCGGCCGCGCGCTCCTCATCGCCGAGTCCAACATCCACCATGTGCCCGAGCGCACCGCACGGCTCTACGTGATCGAGCGCGGCGAGATCATCTTCGCCGGCCGGCCGGACGACGCCTGGCGCGCGACGCCGGGGTTTCGCGGATAATCGGAGGACGTTCACGATGACCTTGCCCCTGATCCCGACCGCGGTCGTCGGCTCCCACGGAAAACCGAGCTGGTGGTTCGCCTCGGTCAAGGCGCTCGAGCAGGGCGACTTCGGCCCGGGCGACATGGACGAGATGTTCGACGACGCCGCCAACACCGCCATCCGCGACATGGAGAAGGCGGGCATCGACATCATCACCGACGGCGAAGTTCGCCGGCTCGACGGCTACGTCGACTCGTATTCACGATCATCAAGGGCATCGAGCCGCTGCCCATCCGCCGCAAGGCCGGTCCGTGGGGCTACGACCAGCAGACGCGCTACGAGGCGGTCGGCCGCATCGAGACGCCGAGCGGCGGCCTCGGCATCGTCAAGGAGTTCGAGTACCTCCGGTCGCATACGGGCCACCACGTCAAGGCGACCTGCGCCGGCCCGCTGACGTTCGGCTCGCGGATTCATCCGGGCAGCATCTACAAGGGCGTCGTCGACGTCGCGGAGCGCTTCGCCGAGGTCATCAACGCGGAGCTCCGCGGGGCTGGTCGCGGCGGGTGCGGAGCTCATTCAGCTCGACGAGCCCGCGCGCGGCAACGTCTCCGGCGAGGAGATGGCCCGGCTCTTCAACCTGGCCACCGCGGGGATCAACGTGAAGCTCGCGTTTCACATCTGCTTCGGCAACCGCTTCGGCCGCTCGCGCTTCAGCCGCTCGTACGAGCCGTATTTCCCCGGGCTCCTCAAGGCGCGCGCGGATCAGTTCGTCCTCGAGTTCGCCGGCCGCGAGCTGAGCGAGGTCGATCTCTGGAAGCGCTATGGCGAGGGACGCGAGCTCGGCGCGGGGGTGATCGACGTGAAAGGGTTCAACCAGGACACCGTCGACGAGGTGGCGTCGCGGATCCGGCGCGTGCTCCAGGTGTGCCCCGTTGAGAAGCTGACCGTGAATCCCGACTGCGGCTTCGGCTGGTCGCCGCGCTACATGTAACCAGAAGCTCGCGGCGCTGGCCGCCGGCACCGCGCTGGTGCGCAAGGAGCTGTCCGGCCGCCGCTAGACGCAGGCGTGCTTCGAGGCCGTCCCGCGCAGCTTCTCCATCCCCGCGAGCATCCGCGGCAGATCCATCGGCTGATCCAGCTCGCGGCGAAATTCCTGATAGCAGCGCATCACGTTCGGCAGGATCCGCTCGGCGTCGCTCCACGACGCGTAGACGCCGAGCTTGATGTCGGCGGCCGCCGCCTCCGCCGGCATGCCGGCGTCGAACCGCTGCTTCGCCGCGCGGCTCACCAGCGCGAGATAGTCGCGCATGTGCTTGAGGTCCCTCTTGGTCCCGATGGGCCCGTGACCCGGCACGATCACGTCGGCGTCGAAGCGCAGCAACCGGTCGGCGGCCTTGATCCAGTTGCCGACGTGGCCCTGGAACGCGAGCGGCGTGACATAGAGGAACGCGATGTCGCCCGCGAACAGGATCCGTTCTTTCGGCAGGTAGGCGACGGCGTCGCCGACCGTGTGCGCGGCGAAGCCGGGATGCCAGAGCTGGATCTCTCGCTCGCCGTCGTGCAGGATCATGCGGTCCTCGAAGGTCACCGTCGGCAGGACCACCTGGAGCTTCGGGAACTCCGCGGCAAACTTCGGCATGAAGCGCTGCAGCAGCGGCACCGGCGGAAACCCGGGGCGAGCGCCGCGCGGCACTTCTCGGTGGCGACGATCGTCGCGCCGCGGAAGAAGCGATTGCCGCCGGTGTGGTCGAGGTGGTGGTGTGTGTTGATGAGCTGGGCGATCGGCTTGCGCGTGGTCTTCTTGATGGCCGTCACGAGCCGCTTCGTCATCGACGGCACCATCAGCGCGTCCACCGCGACCGCCGCCGAGGGCCCGACGATCAGCCCCGCGTTGGCGACGCCGGTGTCGCCGGCGGGATCGATCCCCGAGGCCTGCACGTAGGCGAAGATCTTGGCCCCGACCTCGATCATCCCGCTCTTCCACTTCACGGGCACCACGTGATTCGGCATGTCCGCGCGGCACGATAGCACAGCTCCACGCCTTGACACGGCGAAAGCCCGCGTGCTATCTCGCGCTATGCCCGACGCCGTCCTGCTGCGCACCGAGCGTCTGACGCGGGCGTATGGCAGCCTCCTGGCGGTGTCGGACGTCGACGTGAGCGTGCGCCGCGGCGAGCTGCGCTCGATCATCGGACCCAACGGCGCCGGCAAGACCACCTTCTTCCGCCTGATCTCCGGCGAGACCGTGCCGACCTCCGGCCGCATCTGGTTCGAGGGCACGGACATCACCGGAATGCCGCAGCACGCGACGACACGGCTGGGCATCGCCAAGTCGTACCAGATCACGAACATCTTTCCGCACCTGAGCGTGCTCGAGAACGTGCGCGTCGCCGTGCAGGGCTACGCGCGGTCCTTCAATTTCTGGTCGCGCGCCGATCGCCTCACCGAGGTGCGCGAGCGCGCTGAAGCGATCCTGCAAATCGGTCGGTCTCGGCGCCAAGACCGACCTGCTCGCGGCGCACCTCTCCCACGGGGAGAAGCGCCATCTCGAGCTCGGCATCGCGCTCGCGTCCAATCCGACCTTGCTGCTGCTCGACGAGCCCACCGCGGGCATGAGCCCGGAGGAGACCGACGCGACGATGCGCCTGATCCGCGAGCTCGCCGCCGGACGCACGGTCGTGCTGGTCGAGCACAAGATGAAGGTCGTCATGGGCATCTCGGACCGGATCACGGTGCTCCACCAGGGCCAGGTGCTCGCGGACGGGACGCCCGAGGAGATCCGCGCCAACACGCGGGTGCAGCAAACCTACCTGGGGCCCGCCGGTGAGCCTGCTCACGCTCGAGGGTGCTGCACACCTACTACGGCGAAGCCCACATCTTGCAGGGGTGTCCGCCACGGTCGGCGAGGGCGAGGTCGTCACGCTCATCGGACGCAACGGCGCCGGCAAGACGACCACGTTGCGATCGATCATGGGCATCGTGAGGGCGAGGCAAGGCCACGTGCGGTTGCGCGGTGAGGACATCACCGCGCTCAAGACCCACGAGATCGCGCGGCGAGGTATCGCGTGGATTCCCGAGGAGCGCCGGGTGCTGCCGAACCTCACCGTGCTGGAGAACCTCAGGCTCGGCATGCTCGGCGGCACGGCGCCGAACGGCGCCGACGCCCTCGAGGAGGTCTTCGGCTATTTCCCGCGGCTGCGCGAGCGCATCGCGCACCGCGGCCGGTTCCTGTCGGGCGGCGAGCAGCAGATGCTCGCGATCGCGCGGGGATTGGTGAGCCGCCCGGCCGTCATGCTCGTGGACGAGCCGACCGAAGGACTCGCTCCACTCCTCGTTCAGAACCTCACGGAGATCCTGGCGGCGATCAACCGGCGGGGCACCACGATCCTCCTGGTCGAGCAGACACTCGAAGTGGCGCTCGCGCTCTCGCATCGGGTGTACGTGATGGACCAGGGGCAGATCCAGTTCGAGGGCACTCCGGAACAGCTCCGCCGGGACCCGACCATTCAGCAGCGCTTCCTCGAAATCTAGGTCGGCGTCCCGGCGGACGAACTGCTCCACTATCAGCGGCTACCAGTTACGACCGCGGCCGGGGTGGCCTCGCCACGCGTGACCCGGTACGACCACACGTTCCTTGACGATGACGCGCGCCGGAGCGTGATACACGCGGTGAACCGGCGGTGCGTAGTAGACGGGCGGCCGCACGTAGACCGGCGGCTGCACGTAGACCGGACGGTACTCCTGCACGATCACCGGCGGTGCCACGGGCGGCGGCGGCGCCGGCAGGATGACTGGACGGGGCGCCGGCGGCGCGAACACGCCGAAGACGCCGGTACCCGCAATGATCTGGTTGAAGACGGCAAAGGCGCCGAGTCCGAGCGCCGCGTCGGTCGAGGGTCCTGCGAACGCCGCGCCGGGAACGAGTAACGCCACCAAGAGCGCGAGAATCGTTAGCTTTTTCATGTCGGTCCCTCCCGAGGGGGCCAACTTCTTTGCCTTTCCCTCTGGCTCATTGGACGGACCCTATCGGCCGAGTATTTCGGGGGGCCTGGTCAGCGCCCGGCGGCGGGCTTGCGTCCGGAGACGTTGAACATCGCGGTGTCAGGCCGAGCACGCTCTTGCCGATCGCCTCCAGCATGCGATCGACGGTCGGCGGCATCAAGGTGCAGGTCCTGAGATCGCGAAACGCGCGCTCGGCGGGAAATTCCTTGTAGGCGCCGCGACCGCCCACGACCTGAATGACCTTCGACGTGACATGGAGGCCGACTTCGGTCGTCAGATACTTGGCGCGGTTGGCGAGCGGCCCGAGCTCGGCGAGATCCGCGCCGTCCCACCGTGCGGCCGAATCGGCCAGGACGAGCGCGGCGGCATCGAGGCTGCGCCGCCAGCTCGCCGATGTGGCGCTGGACGGTCGGATCCGCGGCGACCGCGATGTTCTCGGGCTTCACGACGCGCTTCTTCGCGTAGTCGAGCGCGAAGGCCAGCGCCGACTCGGCGATGCCCAGGTACACCGCCGCGTAGCCGAGCGCGAAGCTCTCGATGACGCCCACCTGCACCGCGGCGCCGGGATCGCCGAGCATGCCGTCGCCGGGCACGCGGACCCCGGTAAACGTCACCGACGGGCTGAAGGTGGCGCGCATGCCCAGGGTGTCCCACTTGCCGTCGGTGGTGATTCCGGCGCGTCGGCCGGCACCAGCGCGAGCTGGAGCGACTTGGCCATGTCGGTGCCGCCGTCGAGCGCGCACCAGACCATGTAGTGCGCGGCGCCGAGCGCCATCGTGCAGAAATGCTTCACGCCGTCGATCACGTAGCCGGCGCCGTCGCGGCGGATCACCGTTTCCATGAGCAACGCGCGCGAGAGGCTCACCGCCGGCTCGCTGCCCCAGCTGCCGAAGAGCTTGCCGTGGCGCACGACCTCGTCGAAATAGCGTTCCTTCTGCGCCGCGGTGCCGACCGCGTCGATGAATCGCATGACCGTCGAGTGCATGTGCACGGTCATCGGCGGTGCTGGCGCAGCCGCGGGCGATCGCGCGGATGACCGCGATGTAGGTCGCCATGTCGAGACCGAGACCGCCGTGGCTCGCGGGGATCGCGCCGGCCAGAAAGCCTTCGCGCCAGAGGTCGCGCCAGCTCTCGATCGGATTGGCCGCGGCGGCGTCGTGACTCGTTGGCCCGCGGCGCGATCCGCTCTCGCGTCAGCCGCTCGGCGCGCTCGACGACCGCGCGCTGGATCTCGCTCATCGCTCGACCCCGCGCGCCGTCAACGTGCCCCAGATTCCCCGGGGCAGGAACAGGACGAACGCCATGAAGACGATGCCGATCACGAGCGGCCAGGCCTCGATCACGAGGCTCAGGCGGTCGGCCAGGATCAGGAAGGTGGCGGCGCCGACGAAGGGTCCGAAGAACGTCCCGGCGCCTCCGAGCAGCGTCATGATCACGACCTGCCCGGACGTCGTCCAGTACAAGCGAGTCGACCGGCACGACCGTGAGCCGCAGCGCGTCGAGCGCGCCGGCGAGCCCGGCGAACAGCGCGGAGAAGACGAACGAGAGCAGCTTGATCCGGTTGATGTCGTAGCCGCAGGCCACGGCCCGATCGCTGTTCTCGCGGATCGCCTGCAGCACCGCGCCGAACGGGGAATCAGGATGCGCTTGAGGGCGGCGACCGCGAGGACGACGAGCGCGTAGGCGAAGAAATAGAAGGCCAGCGGCGTGCGGAGCGACAGCGACATGCCGAACAGCCCGAGCGGATGCAGCGGGATCCCGCGCAGCCCGTCGTCGCCGCCGGTCAGGTCGGCGGCGTGGAAGGCGATGAAGTAGAGCATCTGCGCGAAGGCGAGCGTCAGCATCGCGAAGTAGATGCCGCGGCGGCGCAGGCAGAAGAATCCCACCAGCGCGCCGCCGACGATCGCCGCCGACAGCCCGAGGCCGAGCGCCAGCCACAGCGACGTCAGCTTGAGCTTCGCCAGCGCGATGCCCGCGCCGTAGGCGCCGAGCCCGTAGTACGCGGCATGCGCCGAACGAGAGGAGCCCGGTGTACCCGTAGAGCAGATTGAAGCCCAGGGCGAAGAGGCCGAAGATCAGCACCTGCGTCGCGAGCGACTGGTACGGGACGAGAAACGGGAACACCGCGAAGAAGACGATGAAGGACGCCACGGGATGGACCGCCACCCACGCCGTGACGGTGCGGACCGCCGCCCATCACTCGGCCAGGCCCGCCTCGCCGAAGAGTCCGCTCGGCCGGACGAGCAGCACGATGGCCATGACGATGAAGATGATCAGCTCGGCGAGCCTGGGCGCGAAGAACGTCGTGAGGCTCACGATCTCGCCCATCAGCAGACCGGCGACGATCGCGCCGGGAAGACTGCCCATGCCTCCCACCACCACGATCACGAACGAGTCGATGATGATCTCGACGCCCATCTCGGCGTAGACCCCGCGCATCGGGCCCGCCAGCACGCCGGCCAGCCCGGCCATGCCGATCCCGATCCCGAACACGAGGAGCCAGACCCGATTGAGATCGAGGCCCAGGGCGCGCACCATCAGCGCGTCGCGCGAGCCGGCCCGGATGATGAGCCCGACGCTGGTCTTCTCGAGGAAGAGCCACAGCGCCACGAGCACGGCGGCGGTCACCGCGATGACGAAGAGCCGGTAGACCGGGAACCTCATGAAGCCCAGGTCGACGGCGGAGGCCAGCTGCTTGGGCGGGTCGACGGTGAGACCGATCTTGCCCCACACGAGCTTCGCGCCTTCGACCATCGCCAGCGACAAGCCCGAACGTCAGCAACAGCGGATCGTCCGGGCTGCGGCCGTAGAGCGGCCGGATCAGGAAGCGCTCGACCACGAAGCCGAGCGCGCCCACCACGAGCGGCGCCAGGATCAGCGCCGCCCAGAAGCTCTTCGTCAGCCCCATCAAGGTGAACGCGACGTAGGCGCCCAGCATGTAGAAGGAGCCGTGGGCGAAGTTCACCACCGTCATCAGCCCGAAGATCAGGCTGAGCCCGATGGCCATCAGCACGTAGATTCCGCCCAGCACGAGGCCGGTGAAGGCCTGCGCGGCGAGTGCCTGCAGCGGGATGTCGAGCACGCGGCTAGGCGAAGCCCTTTTCGGCGCAGGTCCGGTCGAGCTCCTCGTTCGCGGCCACCTTGGCGACGATGTCGAAGTAGCCCCACTCGCCCTTCACCTGCTGCGGCGAGCGCACCTTGGTGATCCAGAGGTCCTGGAACGACTTGTTGTCGCACGCCCGCCACCACTGCTTGCCCTTGTAGTGGTCGTAGTCTTTGTTCTTGCGCAGCGCGTTCGCCACCGCGTTCGAATCGGTCGACTTCGCCAGCTCGACACCCCGCGCGACTTCCATGATGCCGCTGTAGCCGTAGCCGGAGTACGAGTCGGGCGGCCGGTTGAACTTCTTCATGTACGCGTCGACGTACCGCTTGGCCTGCGGCACGGTCTCGGCCAGCTCGTGGCAGAAGTGCGTCGCGCCGTAGATGTCCTGCCACACCTCGGCACCGCCTTCCTTCGTGTAGTCGAGGAAGTGCAGCGGCACGACGATCTTCGCGTCCTTCTTCAGGCCGAAGCTGATCGCCTGCTTCAGGAACGGCACGGCGTCGGCGCCCGGCGTCACGGCGTAGATCACGTCGGGCTTCGCGGCCTGGATCCTCGGCAGGTGCGTCGAGAACTCGGGCTTGCCCAGCGGATACGGGGTGCTGCCGAGCAACGTGCCGCCGAGCTTCGGCGCGATGGCGGTGAACACCGCGGTGTTCTGTTTGCCGAACGCGTAGTCGGCGTAGACGATCCACCACTTCTTGCCGAGCTCCTTGATGCCGAACGTGGCCACGGCGCGGCTGGTGATCGTCGGATTCAGCGCTTCGTGGAACGTGAGCGGGCTCGTGTCGGGCTTGGCGCTGATCTCGTCGGACTGGCTGACCGAGATGTAGAGCTTGCCGGCGGCCTTGGTCTGCTCGTTGATGGCCATCTGCACGTGGGCGGCGAGGCCGCCGACGACGAAGTCGACCTTCTGGTTCTCGATCAGCTCCTTGGTGCGCTGCGCGCCGACGGCCGGCTTGAGCTCGTCGTCACGGAACAGCACCTCGACCTTGCGGCCCATGACGCCGCCCTTCGCGTTGAGCTCTTCCATCGCGAGCTGGGCGCCCCGCTGCATGTCGGCGGCGATCGCGGCGAAGGTACCCGTCAGCGGCAGCGGAAAGCCGATGCGGAGCGGATCCTTGCTCTGCGCCCGCAGCACCGCGGGGAAGGCCAGGAACGTCGCGCCGGCCGTTGCGGTCGTCAGGAACTGGCGTCGATGCATGACTACCTCCGTCGAGAGCGCGGTGTGAAAAGTCTCGAAACGCGCCGATGATAGGGGGCGGTCCGCGAGTGTCAATCGTGATAGATTCCGCCCGTGCCGGCGCCGGCGGGCCGAATCGGAGCGCGCGTCAAACGCGGCGACGACCCCCGCCTGCTGACCGGGCGCGGCCGCTACGTCGACGACGTGACCTTGCCCCGCATGGTCCACGCGGCCTTCGTTCGCAGCCTGCACGCCCACGCGCGCCTCGTCCGAGTCGACCTCGACCGCGCCCGCCGCGCGCCCGGCGTCGTCGGCCTGTTGACGGGCGACGACACCGCGAAGCTCTGCAAGCCCTACCGCGGCGTGCTCCTGCACTACAAGGGCATGAAGACCGGCGCCATGGTGCCGCTCGCCGTCGACCGCGTGCGCTACGTCGGCGAGCCGATCGTCGCCATCGCCGCCGAGACCGCGCGGCGGCCGACGATGCCGCGGCGCTGATCGGCGTCGAGTACGAGCCGCTGCCCGCGGTGCTCTCGCCGGACGCGGCGCTCGCGGCCGGCGCGCCGCTGATCCACCCCGAGCTCGGCGACAACGTGCTCTACGAGACGCGGCTCACCGCGGGGGACGTCGAGCGCGCCTTCGCCGCCGGAGCGCGCGTCTGGGAGCGCACGTTCACGACGGGCCGGCACACCGGCGTGCCGCTCGAGCCGCGAAGCCTGCTCGCCGACTACGAGCCCGCCACGCGCGCGCTCACGGTGTGGATCTCCACACAGGTGCCGCACATGATGCAGGCGGTGCTCGCGGACCTGTTCGGCCTTCGCGAGCAGCGCGTGCGCGTCATCGCGCCCGACGTCGGCGGGAGCTTCGGCATCAAGATCCACGTCTATCAGGACGACATGGCCGCCTGCGCGCCTCGCCTTGACGCTCGGCCGCCCCGTGAAGTTCGTCGCGAGCCGGCGCGAGTCGTTCCTGTCCGACATCCACGCGCGCGAGCAGACGATCCGTATCGAGGTCGCGGCCGACGGCCATGGCGTCCTGACCGCGATGCGCGCGAGCATCACCGCCGCGGTCGGCCCGTACTCGGCGTATCCGCGCTCGAGCGTCGTCGAGGGCGGCCAGGTGCTGCGGCTGCTCCCGGGGCCGTACCGCCTGCGGCAACTACGACGCGGCCCTGCGCGTGGTGGCGCAGAACAAGGTCGTCACCTCGCAATACCGCGCGGTGGGACATCCGATCGCCACCGCGGTGACCGAGAGCATGGTCGATCTCGTCGCGCGCGACCTCGGGCTCGATCCCGCGGAGGCGCGCCGCCGAAATCTGGTGAACCCCGAAGATCTTCCCTACACCTCGGCGGCCGGCAACGTCTTCGACAGCGGCAGTTATCAGCCGCGCTGGCGCGACTCCTGGAGGCCGCCGACTACGATCGGCTGCGGCGGGAACAGAAGGCCGCTCGCGCCGGAGGGCGCCACGTGGGAATCGGGCTCGCCTGCTTCGTCGAGCTCACCGGCCCGGGCGCCCAGTTCTACGGCGTCGGGGGCGCGCCGATCTCGGGCCAGGAGGGAACGACCGTGCGGCTCGAGCCCGGCGGGCGCCGTCACGGCCCTCGTCGGCGTCACCAACCAGGGCCAGGGCACCCACACGGCGCTCGCGCAGATCATCGCCGACGAGCTCGATGTTCCGCTCGACGACGTGGCGGTGTTTTCGGGGACACCGCCGTCGTGCCGTACGGCGGAGGCACCTGGGCGAGCCGCGGCATGCCGATCGGCGGAAGCGCGACGTTGCTCGCCGCGCGGGCGCTGGGCGAGCGCATCCGAACCGTCGCGGCGGCGCTGCTCGAGGCGCATGCCGCCGACATCGAGCTCGGCGGCGGCCGCGCCGTCGTCCGTGGGAGCCCCGAACGCGGGCTGAGCTACGCCGAGCTCGCGCGCGCCGCGCACTTCCGGTCGAACGAGCTCCGCGGGGTCGAGCCGAGCCTCGAGGCGACCGTGCACTATACGAACCCCGGAGCGTGGACCTTCACCAACGGCGCCCACCTCGCCGTCGTCGAGATCGACGTCGAGACGGGTCAGGTGCGCGTGCTGCGCTACGTGGCGGTGGACGACTGCGGGCGCATCGTCAATCCCGCGCTCGTCGAGGGCCAGATCGCCGGCGGGATCGCGCAGGGCCTCGGCGGCGCGCTCACGGAGCACTGCGTCTACGACGACGCCGGGCAGCTGCTGTCGGCGACGTTGATGGACTACGCCGTGCCGACCTTCAGCCGACGTCCCGCCGATCGAGACCCACCACATCGAGACGCCGGCGCCGGGAATCGCCGGCGGGTTCAAGGGCGCCGGCGAAGCGGGCGCGACCGGCGCGCCCGCCGCGATCCTCAATGCCGTCAACGATGCGCTCGCACCGCTCGGCGTGATGCTCACGGAGCAGCCGATCACGCCCGAGCGTGTCGTGCGGGCGATTCACGGACGGCAAATAGCCGCGGGCTGGCGTCATGCGGTACGCTGCGCACATGAGATCACTCTTGCCGGTCGCGGTCCTCGCCTCTGGCCCTGGTCGCGTCGTCGACCGTTTCCCCATGGGCGGCCGCTCCGCCGGACTTCGAGAGCGTGCAGGTGCAGCCGTACACGCCTCCCAAGGCGGCGCCGGCGTTCTCGCTCCCGGATCTGGCTGGAAAGACGGTCAGCCTCGCGGACTATCGAGGCAAGGTCGTGATGCTCTTCTTGGGCCACGTGGTGACCCACGTGCAGGGAGGAGTTGCCTCCCGTCCAGAAGCTCTACCAGGACTACAAAGGTAAGGGTCTCGAAGTTCTCCTCATCGACTTCCGGGAAGCTCCCGACAAGGTTCGGCAGACCGTCAAGGAGCGCGGCTACGTCGCCCCGGTCCTGATCGACGAGAGCGGCGACGTGACCGGGAAGGTCTACGGGGTGTGGGGGCCGCCGACCGTATACATCGTGGACCGCCAGGGCCGCCTGGTCGGGCGGGCCACCGGGCCCAAACCCTGGATAGTCCAAAGGGACGCCAGTTTATCGAAGCCGTCCTGGCCGCCCCAGCGACGCCCTGACCGCCCGGTCGGGCGCTCGATTGCTAATTTCAGAACGCCGATGCTACGCTGCTATCCTACGAGTGTTGCAATCCCCACGGGCTAGCAGGCTGCCGTCGGCCTTCCGGCCAATGACATGTGGCGACGGACCGCGCCCCGGAGCAGACGAGGATGGTCATGGACCCTACATCCGCTGCTGAAGCGCGAGAGCGAGTCGCGAAGTGGATCGAGGAGACGCGCCAGATTTTCAGTCTCTTGCCCGAGTTGATCGCGGGCGACCACCACGCGGGCGCCTCAGCACAGAAGGAAGTCGACAAGCTTCACAAGGACATCGAGGAGCTGAAGCGGGAGAACCACCTGCTCCGGCTCGAGAAGGACGAGATCGCTCAGGCGATGGGACAGATCGCTGCGAAGCTCGGCATCACGCCGCGGCGGAGCCCGTTCGATCGCTCCGGGCCTGGGACCAGCCGCGCCAGGCCGACCACGCCAAGCCTGTGGAGTCAGCGAAGCTCGCGGAGCAGCCGAAGGCGGCCGAACCCTCGAAGTCCTGAGCTCAGGCGGTCCGCGCCGAGCGGAAGGTTCCGGCCGACTGCTTGGTCGCGGCTGACTGCTTGAGGCTCAAGGTCAGCTCGTACTTCTTCTCAGTGGTCGGATCCGGGCTGAACACCGCCACCCACAACGTCGCGTAGCTCCCGTCCCAGCCCCGGCACCGAGGTTCCTTCCGGGAAGAGCCGCAGCATCTCCGACTTCAGATCGGCCCGGCCGACCGGCGGCATGGTCAAGAGCCACGCGTGATCGGAGTCGCTGCGCCCGTCCACCAGCTTCACGTCGATCGACCGCGGCTCGCGCAGATCGGCGGCGATCGCGAAGAACCGCGCCGTGATCGGCGCCACCACGACGGGGAAGCGATGGTCGGCGAAGCGCTGCCGCTCCTGCGTCAGCCGCTGAGAATTGTGCTCGGGATCGCCGATCCGGTTGCTCGGATGGGTGAAGATCCGCGTCTCGGTCGTCGACTCGAGAATGCGCGCGTGGGTCCAGAGACCGGGCTCGGGGACGGCCGCGAGCATCACGCTCTTTGACGAACTCGGGATAGATCTCCGCCAGGCGCCCCTCGCTCACGAGCACGTTATAGAGGTGCGCGCCGACCGATCTCTGCGCGCCGGCCGCGCCGGGCTGGAACGTCTTGAGGCTGTTCAGCGCCTTGTTCACGAAGCCGGAGAACCGGTGCTCGATGTGATCGAGGAGGATCGAGTACCCGTACGCGAGCAGGCCTTCCTCGTAGTCCGTGCTCTTCTGGATCGGGACGCTGAGGACGTAGTTGAACTTGCCGAGCTCTTCCTTGACGGCGGCGTCGAAGGCGAGCGTGCCCTTCCACTTCGTCCAGCGCGCCCACGCCGACACCCACCACTGCGCCGCCTCGTCGTGCGGCGCCTGCTCGGCCGGTTGCGCCGGCTGGGCCGGGCTCGACTCGCGCGCCTGGACGGCGTCGAGCGGTTCGTCGCGCGTCTCCGTGATGATGATGTTCCTCGAGGGAGCCGCCGCGGGAACTGGAGCCGGTGTGGACGTGAGCACCCCTGTCCGAGCTGGCGCCGCCGGCGCGGGGCCGCGGGCGAGGCGCCGGCTCCTTTGGGGCCGGTGGGGTTGCAGCGCTCCACGACCGGTGCAGGAGCGGGGCCTTGGCCGCGCCAATCGTGAGCTTGCCGCGGGCCGCCGCGACCGCAAGAGTCCGCCCGAAGGCCGTGGTCACCGCCTCGTCCAGAACGGCGAACTTGTCGTCGTCCAGAGCGTCGCGTCCTTCGATGATCGACAGCAAGGCGGCGAACGCCGGGATGTTGTCCAGAAACGCGGGGCTTGCTCGGAGTCGAACGCCTTGGGGTCCTGAGCGGCCTGGCGGATCTCCTTGGCCTTCACCAGGCACTGGACCAGCGCCGCGAAGTTCGGACCATCCGAATGGCTGATCGTCAGGACCCGGTCCAGTACCGCCATGACCCGGGTGCGGGCTCCGATAGGGCCGCCCGCTTTTCCTCGGCCGCCAGCGCTTGCACAACGGCGTCGAGCAACGGCTCGAGCGTCCTCAGGCTGTCGATTTCCGAGGTGGCCGGGAGGTTGATCGAGAGCGAGCGCGCGGTCTCCATGACACGCTGACGAACTTCGAGGAAATCCGAGCGGACTTTGGTGATTTCGTCGGCGAGCGCCTCGCTCGGGACGGTCCCTCCCTGCAGCTGCTGCGTGGCCTGGGCCAGCGTGCCAGCGAGAGTCGACAGGTGTTCACTCAGTGCCGCGACGCGTTTCGCCAAGTCATCAGCGTTTGGAGCCATGGGGTTGAATCGATTCTAACGCGGGGCTCCGGCAGGTGCCAAACAGTCCGGACACCTCTGAAAAGGGCGGGGAGCCGCCGGTTTTCGAGCGGCCTGCGCGGTGATAGACTCCTGGCGTGGCGCACCCTTTGGAGGGCATCGTCGTCGCGGACCTGACCCAGAACGTGGCGGGGCCGTTCTGCACGCAAACCCTCGGAGATATGGGGGCCGAGGTCGTCAAGATCGAGCGGCCCGGGCGCGGGACGACGCCAGGGCCTGGGCCCCGCCCTACTGGGGCCGCGAGAGCGCCACCTTCATCTCGTTGAATCGCAACAAGAAAAGCCTGGCGCTCGACCTGAAGTCGCCGAGGCGGGCTCGAGGTTCTGCACCGTCTGGTCGGCCGAGCCGACGTGTTCGTCCAGAGCCTCCGACCGGGCGCCATCGACGAGCTTGGGCTCGACTTCGCCGGGGCCTCGCGCATCAACCCGAGAGTCGTGTACTGCTCGATCACCGCGTTCGGCATCGCGCGGACCGCTCAGCCACTTGCCCGGCTACGATCCGCTGATGCAGGCCTATAGCGGCTTGATGTCGGTCAACGGCCATCCCGATCAGGAGCCGGCGCGCGTGGGGACGTCGATCGTCGACATGGGCACCGGCATGTGGGCGGCGCTCGGAATCGTCGCCGCGCTTCGCCAGCGCGATGCGACCGGGCGCGCGATCGAGGTGACGACCGCGCTCTTCGAGACGGCGCTGATGTGGATGTCCTACCACGCCATGGGCTACATGGCCTCGGGCGCCGTGCCGCAGGCGCAGGGCTCCGGCACCGCGATGATCGCGCCCTATCAGGCCTTCCCGACGGCCGACGGTTTCGCGATGATCGGCGCGGGCTCCGATGCGCTGTTCGCGAAGCTCGCGGCGGCGCTCGGCGTGCCCGAGCTCGCCCAAGACGCGCGGTTCGAGGACAACCCCTCCCGGGTGACCAATCGCGGCGCGCTCGTCGAGGCGCTCTCGGCCCGCACGCGGCAGCGCAAAGCCGGCCGAGCTCGTCGAGGCGCTTCGCGTCGCCGGCGTGCCGGCGCTCTCCGATCCTGACACGTCGACCAGATGCTCGAGGAGCCGCAGACGCGCGACGAGCGGCATGCGTCGTCCGCGCCGCCCACCCGCGCCTGCCCGACTACCGGAGCATCGGCCTGCCGCATGACGTGGGACGGCGTGCGGCCCGCGGTGCGCCGCGTGCCTCCGCTCCTCGGCGAGCACAGCAGCGACGTCCTCACCTGGCTCGGCTACACGCTCGACGACGTGCGCAGCCTCAAGAGCAAAGGGCGTCATCCAGTGAGCGCCGCGAGCTACCGCCATCTGCTCGTCACGCGCTCGGACGACGCCCGGGTCGTCACGGTCGACGCTGAATCGCCCGGAGCAGATGAACGCGATGAACACCGCGATGGGCGAGGACCTGCTCGCGTGCTTCGACGGCTTGCCAGCGCGACCCGGACGCGCGCGCGATCGTCTTCACCGGCGCCGGCGACCGGGCCTTCTGCGCCGGCGGCGATCTCAAGGAGCGCAACGGCATGACCGACGAGGCCTGGCGCGCGCAGCACGTGATCTTCGAGCAGGCGGCGTTTCGCGTGCTCCGGTGTCCGGTGCCGGTGATCGCCGCGGTGGAGGGCTTCGCGCTCGCGGGCGGCTGCGAGCTGGCGATCCTCTCGGATTTCATCGTCGCCGGCGAGACCGCGCGTCTTCGGCGTGCCGGAGACGACGCTCGGCATCTTCCCGGGCATCGGCGGCACGCAGCTCCTGCCGCGGATCGTGGGCGCGCCGCTGGCCAAGGAGCTGATCTTCACCGGGCGGCGCATGAAGGCGCGACGAGGCCAAGGCGGCGGGCCTGGTGAACCACCTGGTCCCGGCCGGGCAAGCGGCGCCACGCGCGACCCAGATCGCGCGCGACGATCGCGAAGAACGGTCCGATCGCGCGTGCGCCAGGCGAAGAAGGCCATCGCCTACGGCGCCGAGACCGACCTCGACACCGCGATGATCCTGGCGCATCGAGGCCTACAATGCGACGGTCGTGACCGAGGACCGCCTCGAGGGTGTCCGCGCCTTCAACGAGAAGCGCAAACCAGAGTTCAAGGGCGAAGTGACGATGGCGTCGATCGAGCTCTCCCTCACCGACGAGCAGCGCGCGCTCCGCGCGGGCGTCGCTGAGATCTGCAAGCGGTATCCCGGCGAGTACTGGCGCGACCTCGACAGCCGCCGCGAGTACCCGGACAAGTTCGTCACCGAGCTCACCGAGGCGGGCTACCTCGCGGCGCTGATCCCGCAGGAGTACGGCGGCGCCGGGCTCGGGCATCCGCGAGGGCGGGCTGATCCTCGAGACGATCAACTACGCCGGCGGCAACGCCGGCGCCTGTCACGCCCAGATGTACATCATGGGCACCGTGCTGCGGCACGGCACCGAGGCGCAGAAGCGCGAGTACCTGCCGAAGATCGCGACCGGCGACGCTGCGCCTGCAGGCCTTCGGCGTCACCGGAGCCGAACTCCGGCTCCGACACCACGCAAGCTCCAGACCACGGCCGATGCGCAAGGGCGACCGCTACGTCGTCAACGGCCAGAAGATGTTCATCTCGCGCGTGCTGCAGTCCGACCTGATGCTGCTGCTCGCGCGCACGACGCCGGTCGACCAGGTGAAGCGGCAGACCGACGGGCTCGTCGGTGTTCCTGATCGACATCCGCAACCTCAAGGGCCTCGAGGTCCGGCCGCTCCGGATGATGATGAACCACTCGACCAACGCGCTGTTCTTCGACAACGTCGAGATCCCGGCCGACAGCCTGATCGGCGAGGAGGGCAAGGGCTTCTCCTACATCCTCGACGGGATGAACGCCGAGCGGATCCTGGTCGCCTCGGACTCGCATCGGCGACGGGCGCTGGTTCACCGAGAAGGCGGTCGCGTACTCGAGCCAGCGCGTCGATCTTCGGCAAGCCGATCGGCGCCAACCAGGGCGTGCAGTTCCCGATCGCCAAGGCCCACGTCTCGACCGAGGCCGCGCAGCTCATGCGCGACAAGGCGGCGGTCCTCTTCGACGCCGGCGCAGCCGTGCGGCGGCGAGGCCAACATGGCGAAGTACCTCGGCCGCGGAGGCGGCGTGGGAGGCCGGCAACGCGTGCATCGACTGTCACGGCGGCTACGGCTACGCCGAGGAGTACGACGTCGAGCGGAAGTTCCGCGAGTGCCGGCTCTACAAGACGGCGCCGGTCAACAACAACCTCGTGCTCGCCGTACGTCGGCGAGCACGTGCTCGGGATGCCGCGGAGCTACTGAATTAATCGGGGAGCGACGCCGCTCCCCCCGATGGCCCCCACCGGCTGCCCGTTCCGTTCGGTGACGGCTTCGATTGCGCCGGCAAAGCCGGCGCTCGAATGGGTTCGCGCTCGCCGTGCTACAGTTTCCACACCCCGGAGGTCTGGAGGATGCTATGAAGCTGCCGGCGCGTGTGACGATCTGTGAGGTGGGGACCCGCGATGGGTTCCAGATCGAGCCCGATTTCATCCCGACCGAGCAGAAGATCGAGGTCGTCGAATCTCCTGTCGGCCGCGGGCGTCCCTCGGATCGAGGTCACGTCCTTCGTGCACCCGAAGGTGGTCCCGCAGCTGCGCGACGCCGAGCAGGTCATGGCGGGCATCACGCGTCGGCCGGGCACGCGCTATGCGGCGCTCGTGCCCAACGACAAGGGCGCGGTGCGCGCGGTCGACGCCGGCGTCGACGCGATCCATACCGTGGTCTCGGCCAGCGAGAGCCACAACCTGGCCAACGTCAACATGACGATCGCGGAGTCGATGGCAAAGCTGCGCGCGGTCATGCAGGTGGCCGAGCGCGCCGAAGGTGCCGGTAGCCTGCGGCATCTCGACCTCGTTCGGCTGTCCGTTCGAGGGCGACGTGCCGCTGCGCGCCAGCTCGAGAGCGTCGTGCGCCGCCTGGCCGACATGGGCGCGCGCGCCATCGGCCTCGCCGACACCACCGGGATGGCCAATCCGCGCCAGGTCGCGCGCGTGCTCGAGCACCTCGATGCCGAAGCTTCCCGGGGATCGAGTGGACGCTGCACACGCACGACACGCGCGCGATGGCGATTCCCAACATCCTGGCGGCCATGGAGTACGGCGTCACGAACCTCGACGCGCTCGATCGGCGGTCTGGGCGGCTGCCCGTTCGCGCCGGGCGCCTCGGGCAACGTGTGCAGCGAAGATCTCGTGCACTGCCTCGCCGCGATGGGCGTCGAGACCGGGATCGATCTCGATCGGCTGATCGCGGTGTCGCGGCGCGTCCAGGACATCGTCGGCCGCGCGCTTCCCGGCCAGATCGTCAAGGCGGGAAAGTCGACGCGACGCTACCCGGTGCCCGACACGGTCGCGGGTCGCGTCCCGTCTACGCGCGCGTGACCAAGCAAGCCCGGCGGATGCTGGCGCTGATGGACCGCGCCACGACGTCTGTGGCACATCCCGAACGTCGGGCGGGCCAAGGGCCGCGTGCATCCGTCGGCTTCTCGACCGCCACCGGCCGACGCGCGCGATCGAGCTCGGCTCCCTGCTCGGCTACTCGGCGATCCTGATCGCCGGCTCGATGCCGCCGCGCGGACGGCTCACCTGCATCGAGGCGAATCCGTTCCTGGCCTAGCTCGTGCGCGCGCAACGTCGAAGAGGCCGGCCTCGCCCGCCGGGTGAAGGTCGTCGCCGGCGACGCGCTCCGGGTCATCCCGCTCCTGCCCGGCCGCTTCGATTTCGCGCTTCATCGACGCCGAGAAAGAAGACTATCTCGACTATCTGCGCCAGCTCGAGCCCAAGCTCGTGCCCGGCGCGGTCATCGTGGCCGACAACACCGGCATCGCGCGCCGCGAGGTGGCGCCGTATCTCGAGTACGTGCGGACCGGCGGCCGCTACGACAGTCGCGACTACGACTTCGACGACGACGCCATGGAGGTCTCGGTCTTCCGCCGCTGATCGGCCGCGAGCGGCCGCGGCGCCGCGCCGATGTAGTCGGCGCGCGGCCGGATGAGCCGGTTGTCCGCGTACTGCTCCAGCGCGTGCGCGCACCAGCCCGCGACGCGCCCGACGGCGAAGATCGACGTGCAGAAGTCCGGCGGGATGCCGAGCGCGTCGTAGACCACCGCCGAGAAGAAGTCGACGTTGACCGGCAAGCTCGTCCGGGCCCGCATCGCGTCGTAGACGCGCTCGGCCACCTCGAAGAGCTTCTCCCGGCCGGTCGCCTCCGGCCATCGACTTGGCCATGCCGCGCAGCACCCGCGCCCGCGCGTCGTCCACCTTGTAGACGCGATGACCGAACCCGGGCACGCGCACTCGGGATCGCCGCGCTCCTGCCTGGAGAGCCCCGCCCGGGCGCCGAGGCGCGACTCGACGTAGCGCCTCGGCGCGCGCGGGCTCGCCGATCTCGAGCAGCATCGCGAGCACGTCCTCGTTGGCGCCGCCGTGCCGCGGACCCTTCAGGGTCGCGACCGCCGCCACGATGGCCGCATGCAGATCGGTGAGGGTCGCGACGCCGACCCGCGCCGCGAACGTCGAGGCGTTGAGCTCGTGGTCGGCGTGCAGGGTGAGCACCAGGTCCAGAACGCGCGCGACCTCGCGCGACGGCGCCCTGCCGTCGAGGAGCTCGAGGAAGTACGCGGCGTGGGACGTCGGCGCCCGGCGCCGACACGGGCGTCCGGCCGGTGCGGATCCGCTGCCAGGCGGCGACCGTCTCCGGCACCAAGGTCATCAGCCGGAACGCCTTGCGCAGATTGGCGTCGGGCTCGTTCGAGCGCACGTCGGGGTCGCGGGTCGCGGCCAGCGAGACGCGCGGTGCGCAGCGCGTCGAGCGGATGCGCGTCACGCGGCAGGGTCTGGAGCAGATCCGCGCACGGGCGCCGGGAGGCCTCGCGCCGCCGCGAGCCGCGAGGCGAAGTCGGCCGACTCGGCGGCGGAGGGCAGCTCGCCGCGCCAGAGGAGCGCCGTCACGTCCTCGAACGAGACGCGCGCCGGCCAGATCGGCGATCTCGTAGCCCCGGTAGTAGAGCTTCCCGCGCTCGCCGTCGACCTGGCAGATCGCCGACCGCGCCGCGATGACGTCCTCGAGCCCCGCCTTCCACCCCGTCTCCATCGCCGCCTCCTTTGACCCGCTGCTGGCCGCCTGCCTCTAGTTGATCAATATTGATTATACTTGATTTAGATTGACTCGACCAGCGGACCCTGGACGAGACCGGCCGGTCCTGCTAGCGTCGGAGGCGAAACGCGATGATCAGCGTGAACGGCGAGGAGTACCTGACGGTCGAGGAGGCCTCGCGCCTGCTCGGCGTGAAGCCGGCGACGCTCTACGCCTACGTGAGCCGCGGCGTGCTGCGCAGCTACCGCCAGGGGATCAAGCGCCAGCGGCTCTACCGCCGCGCCGAAGTGGAAGGGCTCCTGCGGCTGGCGCCGAGCGCGGCTCGCGGCTCCAACGTGATCCCGCTCCGCGCGCGGGCGCGCCAGGCGCCGATCCCGCTCGCCGAGTCCTGGATCCGGGACTGACGTGGCCCCACCGAAGCGCGCGGCCTTCCTCAATCCCGGGCGCGACCTCGCGGCCGGCGTCGACCTCGCGCGACGCGCCGAGGCGCTCGGCTACGACAGCGCGTGGGTGACCCATGGCTCCGGGCGTGATTCGTTCCTCGTGCTCGGCGCCTACGGCGCCGCGACGACGCGCCTCGGGCTCGGCAACGGCGTCGTCCCGATCTACCCGCGTCACCCCGTCGCGATGGCTCAGGCGGCGCTCACGCTCTCGGAAATCAGCGGCGGGAGATTCACGCTGGGCATCGGCGTGAGCCACAAGCGTCGAGCATGGAGGCGCTCGCTCGGACTCACCCTGCGCGAGCCGCTCGCCGTGACGCGAGAGTACGTCGCCGTCCTCCGCGGCGCGCTCGGCGGCACCGCGGCCTTCGAAGGCCGGCACTACAAGGTCAACTGGAGTCTCGCGGTGCCCGAGCGGCCGCCGGCGCCGCCGATCTACCTCGCGGCGCTATCGAAGAAGATGCTCGAGCTCGCCGGCGAGATCGCCGACGGCGTCGTCCTCTGGCTGCTGCTCGCCCGACTACGTACGAGACGTCGCGCGTGCCGGCGCTCGGCCGCGGTCGAGCGCGCGCGCGGCAAGACCCTGGACGGCTTCGAGATCGTCGCCGCCGTGCCGCTCGCGATCTCGGACGACGCGCCGGCGGCCCTCGCCGCCTTCCGCGGCGAGCTCGCGCGCTATCTCACGCTTGCCGTTCTACCGCGCCATGCTCGAGGCCAGCGGCCTCGGCAAGGAGCTCGCGGCCTTCGATCGCAATGGCGAGGTGGCCGAGGGCTGACCCGCGCCGTCGGCGGGGTCGGCAAGCCGGAGGCCGGCGCGGCCTTCGTGCGCGCCTACCGTGAGGCGGGCGTGACGCTTGCCCGCGATCCGCCCGATCACCTTCCCCGACGCCCCGTGGTACCGCCGCACCCTCGAGGAAGCGTCGCGCTGGTGACGCTTCGCCCGCCGCGCCCGGCGGGATCGTCCGAAGTAAATAGAAACCCGCAGGGCGCAGTCAGAACGTACAGGAAGGTATGGAGGACGCGACATGAAACTCCTGGCCGTTCTGCCGCTGCTGACAGTGCTGGTTGCCGGAATTCCGGTCGGCGCCCACGCCGCCGACGTGACCGTCACCTTCAAGAACGACACCGACTTCCGTCAGGGTAAGAACCAGCCGGGGCATTTGACAGCGGCCGGACTTCACGCCGCCCGGTGGCGCCGGTTGTCGTCGTCCCGCAGCCGGTCTACTTCGCCCGCGCCGCCAGCGGTGCATGGTCCAGGGCTACTGGGCGTACACGTGGGTGCCCCAGAGCTACGCCGAGAACGTGTGGGTCCCGTCCTACTACAACTACGACGCGGTGTGGGTCGAGGGGCACTACGAGTCCCGCTCTTACACCGGGGGCTACTACCAGCCTTACTGGGTCCCCGAGCGCGCCTGCTGAGCGACGGCCGCCGCCGGCCGGGTCACGCGTAGCACCGCGTGATACAACTGTAGGCCCATGCGGGCCTACGTCGTCTCCCGTCTCGCCCAGACGGCGCTCGTCGTGTTTCTGTCCCTCACGGCGGTCTTCGTCATGGTGCGGCTCGCCGGCGATCCCGTCCTGCTCTTCATGCCCATGGACATTCAGGCCAAGGACGTGAACGAGTTCCGTCAGCGTCTGGGCTTCAACGATCCCTGCCGTTGCAGTACGCGCGCTTCGTCGGCGGCGCACTGCGCGGCGACTTCGGCGAGTCGCTCCGCTACCGCCGCGACGCGCTGGGCCTCGTGCTCGAGCGACTGCCGGCGACGCTGCTCCTGGCCGGCACGTCGTTGCTGCTCACCGTCGTCGTCGCGGTGCCGCTCGGCGTCGTGCTCGGCGGTGCGTCGCGACAGCGTGCTCGATCACGTCGGGACGATCTCGACCGTGCTAGGCCAGGCCACGCCCGGCTTCTGGCTCGGGCTCGATGCTGATCTACCTGTTCTCGGTGCAGCTCCGCTGGCTGCCGACCGGCGGCATGGGCGGCGTCGCGCATCTCGTCATGCCGTCGATCGTGCTGGCCGCGTTCTACTCGGCGCGCATCGCGCGCCTCACGCGCTCGGCGGTGCTCGAGGCGCTCGGCGAGGAGTACGTCCTGACGGCGCGCGCCAAGGGGCTCGGCGAGGGCCGCGTGATCGGCAAGCACACGCTTGCGCAACTCGGCGATCCCGATCGTGACGCTCGCCGGGCTCGAGGCCGGCCAGGTGCTGGGCGGCGCGGTGATCACCGAGACGATCTTCGCGTGGCCCGGACTCGGGCCGGCTCACCGTCCAGGCGCTGCTCAACCGCGATTTCCCGGTCGTCCTGGCCGCCGTGTTCTTCATCTCGCTCGATGTACACGCTGATCAACCTCGCCGGTCGACCTGGCGCTACGGCTGGCTCGACCCGCGCGTGCGGTCTGCAATGAGCTGATCGCGCGATGAACGAACCCTGCCCGTGAAGAAGTGGCTCGGGATCGGCCTGACCGCTGGCCGCGGTCTGCTCGCGGCCTTCCGCGCGCCGTGGCTGGCGCCGCACGATCCGCTGCGCGACCGATTTCGCGCGAGAGCCTCAAGCCGCCGGGCGCGGCCGGTCATCCGCTCGGCACCGATCAGCTCGGCCGCGATCTCCTCGCCCGCGTGCTGTACGGCGCGCGCCTGGCGCTGTTCATCGGCGGCTGCACGGTCGTCGTCGACCGCGCGTCGTCGGCGGGCTGCTCGGTCTCGTCGCCGGATTCGTCGAGCGCTGGCCCTCGGCCGTGCTGATGCGCATCGTCGACGTGCAGCTCTCGTTTCCGTTCATCCTGCTCGCGATGACGATCAACGCCATCGTCGGGCTCGGCCTGCGCAACATCATCCTCAGCCTTTCGGCGGCCGGATGGGTCGTGTATGCTCGCGTCGTGCGCGGCGAGGTGCTCTCGGTGAAGCAGCGCGACTACGTTCAGGCGGCGGCGGCGCTCGGCATGGGACGCGTCCGGCTGCATGTTCCGTCACGTGCTGCCCAACGTCGCGCCGTCGATCATCGTGGTCGCGAGCCTCCAGTTCTCGTCGTTCATCGTGGCCGAGGCGGCGATCAGCTTTCTCGGCTTCGGCGTCCAGCCGCCGACCCCCGCGTGGGGCAGCATGCTGTCGGAGAGCCGCGACTTCCTCTACGTCGCGTGGTGGCTCGCCGCGTTCCTCGGCGCCGCGCTGGCGCTGACGGCGCTCGGCGTCAACTCTGCTCGGCGACTGGCTGCGCGACACCCTGGATCCGAAGCTCCGGGTCTGAGCATGTCCACCAGCCACTTCTTCGCGTACCTGTCGCGGATGAAGTTCATCCGCCGCTGGGGCCTCATGCACAGCACCTATCCGGAGAACATCCAGGAGCACAGCCTGCGCGTGGCGCAGATCGCGCACGCCCTCGCGATCATCCGCAACCGGCTCTTCGGCGGCGACGTGAGCCCCGAGCGGGCGGCGACCCTGGCGCTCTACCACGACACCAGCGAGGTGCTGACCGGCGATCTTCCGTCGCCGGTGAAGGAGTTCAATCCCGAGATCAATCGCGCCTATCACGCGATCGAGGCGGCGTCGAAGGAGAAGCTCTTCGCGCTGATCCCCGATCGCGCTGAAGCCGGGCTACGAGCCGTTCTTCCGGCCCGACCCGCGGGATGAGACCCATCGCCGCCTGGTGCGGCGCGGCCGACAAGCTCTGCGCCTATCTCAAGTGCCTCGAGGAGACCGGCGCGGGCAATCCCGGAGTTCGCGCAGGCCGAGAAGAGCTTGCGGGCGAGCGTCGAGGAGCTCGATCTGCCGGAGGTGCGCTACTTCCTGGAGACGTTCGTCCCGAGCTTCCGCCTCACCCTGGACGAGCTCAACTGATCCCGATTCGCAGAGGAGACTCGTATGCGCCGCCTGACCGTGCTGTGGTCCGTCGCGATCGCTCTCGTCCTGCTGGGCTCGGCGCCGGCCGGAGCCCAGAGCCGCGGCAAGGAGATCGTCGTCGGCCTCGGCGCCGAGCCCCGGACGATGCTCGCCGTCACGATCGTGGACTGGACCACCAACAACATGCTCGAGCACATCTACGATCGGCTGCTCGACCGTGACGCGAAGACCTTCAAGCCCAAGCCGATGCTGGCCGAGAGCTGGAAGATCGTCAACGACACCACCTGGGAGTTCAAGCTCCGCAAGGGCGTCAAGTTCCACAACGGCGAGCCGTTCACCGCGCAGTCGGTCGAAGGCCACGCATCGACTACGCGCTCGACCCGGCGACCAAGAGCCACTTCGCGGGCTGCCGCGTACTGGGGCCTCGTCAAAGAGGTGCAGATCGTCGACGACTACACCGTTCGCTTCGTCACCAAGCAGCCGTGGCCGAGCCTGGTCGACAGCGCCGCGTCTGACCAACTCGCTCATGATGCCGGCCAAGGCGCTCAAGGAGCTCGGGCCGCAGAAGCTCGCCGAGAAGCCGATCGGCACCGGGCCGTTCCGCTTCGTCGAGTGGAAGCGCGACGAGCGCCTGCGTGCTCGAGCGCAATCCCGACTACTGGCAGGGCCCCGCCGACGTCAGCCGCGTCACGTTCCGCTTCATCCCCGAGTTCAGCGCGCGCATGGCGGCGCTGCTCTCGGGCGAGATCGACATCATGAAGGACGTGCCGCCCCACGCCGTCGAGGCGATCGAGAAGAGCGGCCGGGCCGACCCTGCGCTCGACGGTGTCCTCGCGGATCAACTACCTGGCGCTGGTGAATCTGAAGCCCGGGCCGATGCAAGATCGTCCGCGTGCGCCGGGCGATGAACCACGCGGTGGACGTCGACGAGCTGATCAAGCAGGTGCTCAAGGGCCGGCGCCGCGCATGTGCGGGCCGCTGGCGCCCGCCAACGTCGACTACGCGCCGGTCGAGTGCTACAAGCACGACCCGGCCCGTGCCCAGGCGCTCTTCAAGGAAGCCGGCGTCGACCCGACGAAGCTCCAGCTGACGCTCGACACGCCGTCCGGCCGCTACCCGCTCGACAAGGACGTGTCGCTCGCGATCGCGGCCCAGCTCCAGCGTGCTCGGGCATCAAGGTGAACGTGGTCGTCAACGAGTGGGGCACGCACCTGGACAAGATCAAGAACCGCAACACCGGCGACATGTTCTTCCTCGGCTGGGGCCCGGCGCTCTACGGCCAGGGCACGATCCAGCCGCTCTTCCTGGCCGACCAGACCTACTCGTCGTACGGCAACAACAAGACGATCGACGAGAAGATCGCGCGGGCCCAGACGCTGATCGGACCCGAAGGCGCGCGCCGAGGCCTACGCCGAGCTGCAGCGGCTGATCCGCGACGAGGCGCCCTGGGTCTTCCTGTGGCAGCAGCACGACCTCTACGGCGTGACGCAACCAGGTCGAGTGGACGCCGCGCGCCGACGAGAAGGTCTGGATGTACGACGCGAAGGTGACGCCGCGATGAGCCTGACCGTCTTCACCAACGCGTTGCTGATCGACTGCACCGGCGCCGACCCGATGCCGGGCGCCGCGGTCGTCGTCGAGGACGACCGCATCAAGGACGTGCTCCCGAACGGGAAGGTCGGTCCGCTGCCCGGGCCCGGTGACGACGCTCGACTGCCGCGGCGCGACGCTGATGCCCGGGCTCACCGACGCCCACGTCCACATCTGCGCGGTCGAGGGCAACATCACCGACCAGCACCGCTATCTGCCGCCGAGCCTCCTGGCCGCGAAGGCGCTGCGTCGGGCCGAAGAGTGCCTGATGCAGGGTTCACGACCGTGCGCGATGCCGGCGGCGCCGACTACGGATTCCGCGAAGCGATCAACGAAGGATCTATCCCGGGCCGCGGATGCTCGTCTCCGGCAACTACATCTCGCAGACCGGCGGCCACGGCGACAAGCGGCGGCGCTCGGAGTGGATCGCGCCGATCGACTGCTGCATCGGCATGATCGGCTCGATCGCCGACGGCGAGGCCGAGGTGCGCAAGGCCGTGCGCGAGCAGCTCCGGCGCGACGTCGACCAGATCAAGATCATGGCCTCGGGCGGCGCCATGTCGCCGGCCGACGAGCTCGACACCACGCAGTTCACGATCGCCGAGATGCGCGCGGCCGCCGAGGAAGCGCGCGCCGTCGGCAAGTACGTCCTGGCCCACGCCTACTCCGACACCGCGGTGCGCAACGCCATCGAGGCGGGCGTGCGCTCGATCGAGCACGGCAACCTCATCCGCGAGGCCGCCGCGAAGGCGATCAAGGACGCCGGCGCGTTCCTGGTGCCGACGATGATCACCTACGAGATGATCTACCGCGAAGGCAAGCGCTACGGCATCGGCGACCATCAGATCCAGAAGATCAACCTGGCGCGCGAGCAATCCGTGCAGGGCCTGACCTACGCCTATCGCGCCGGCTGCCAGATCGGCTCCGGCTCCGATCTGCTGGGCGACATGATGGTGCAGCGCGCCGTCGAGTTCGAGCTGAAGGCGCAGGTGATGAAGCCGATGGAGGTGCTGCTCTCGGCCACCAAGGTCAACGCCGCGCTCTTCCGCATGTCGGACCGGATCGGCACCGTCGAGCCGGGCAAGTACGCGGACCTGATCGTCGTCGCCGGCGACCCGCTCCGGAATCTGCGCGTGTTCCAGATCCAGGACAATCTGAAGGTCATCATGAAGGGCGGCCATGCCTACAAGCAAACCCTCTGAGCATCAGAACGAGATCCTCGACCAGTTCACGCGCCAGGCGACGCCGTTCGCCACCGCGCCCGGCATCCGCGACGAGGCGGCGCTGCGGCTGATCGTCGAGTGCAGCGGCGCCGGGCCCGAGGACACGGTGCTCGACGTCGCGTGCGGCCCCGGGCTCGTCGTGGCGCGCCTTCGCGCGAGTCGTCCGCCACGCGACCGGCATCGACATCACGCCGGCCATGCTCGATCGGGCGCGAGGACCACGCCGCCCAGCTCGGCCTGACGAACGTGACCTGGCGCCAGGGCGACGTGCTGCCGCTGCCGTGGCCGGACGCGTCGTTCTCGATCGTGACCTCGCGCTTCGCGTTCCACCACTTTCTCGACCCGCTGGCGGTGCTGCGCGAGATGAAGCGGGTCGCCACCCCGGCGGCCGGGTCGTGGTCGTCGACAGCACGCCGGACGTCCGAAGCGCGCCGACGCGTTCAATCGGATGGAGCGGCTCCGCGATCCCTCGCACGTACGCTCCCTGCCGGTCGACGAGCACCGCGAGCCTCTACGCCACGGTCGGCCTGCCCGAGCCCGCGGTGACGTCGTATCGACTCGAGGGCGAGATGGAGGCGCTGATCGGGCGGTCGTTCCCGCATCCCGGTGACGACGAGAAGATCCGCGAGATCTTCCGCGAGCGCGCTCGCCGACGACGCGCTCGACATCCAGCCGCGGTTCGAGGAACGGACAGATCCGCTACGGCTTCCCGGTCTCGGTCCTCGTCGCCGAACGGTAATCGCGATGCGAATCGTCGACCTGAGCTTCTCGATCCGGCCGCACTTCCGCTGGAAGGTGGCGCCCCGAGCTCGTGGCCGCGCACGCCACGGGCCATCCGCTGCAGAGCACGGTGCTGACGATCAGCTGTCACGCCTACACGCACGTCGACGCGCCGCTGCACTACCTGGTCGACGGCCGCGACATGGCCTCGATGCCGGTGGATCAGTGGGTCGGCGACGCGGCCGTGGTCGATCTGACGCACCTCGGCGCCAACGGCGAGGTCACCGCCGCGGACCTCGAGCGTCGCGCCGCCCACGTACGCCGCGGCGACATCGTGCTGCTGCGCACGGACTGGCCCAGGCGCATGGGCGTCGACAAGGAGCAGTTCTGGAAGGAAGGTCCGTGGACCGGTCCGAGCGGCTGCGAGTGGCTCGTCGCCCGCGGCGCGAAGGCCGTCGGCTACGACTACCCTCCGGATCACTGCATCCGAGACACGATCGCCGAGCCGCGTCGCCGACCGGGACGCTCGGAGTACACGACGCACGCGATCTTCTTTCCGGCCGGTATCACGGTCATCGAGTACCTGACCAACCTCGACCAGATCGGCGCGGCGCGCTGCCGCTTCATGGCGCTGCCGCTCAAGCTCGAGGGCGCCGACGGCTCGCCGGTCCGCGCCGATCGCGCTCGTGGAGTAGCACCCGCCCACCGTGAGATGCTGGATGGCATGATCGATCTGCGTCTGGCCCCGATGGCCGCGGTGACCAACGTGCCCTTCAGGCTGATCGCGCGCGAGTGCGGCGCCGGCCGCCTCACCAGCGAGGAGATCGACGCCCGCGCGACTCCTGGAAGGCAGCGCGCGCACGGCGGAGTACGCGCGCTTCCTGCCCGAGGAGCATCCGATCGCGCTCCAGCTGCTCGGCGCCGACCCCGACGTGCTCGCCGAGGCCGCGCGACGACTCGAGGCCACCGGCGCCGACGCGATCGATCTCAACATGGGCTGCCCGGTGGCCAAGATCGTCACGAAGGGCCAGGGATCCGCCCTGATGCGCGATCCGCTCGGCGCCGCCGTCGTGTTCCGCACCATGCGCAAGGCGATCGGCGTCGAATTCACGATCAAGATCCGCGGCGGCTGGGACGACCGGACGGTGAACGCCGTCGAGATCGCCCGCATCGCCGAGAGCGAGGGCGTCGACGCGATCACCGTCCATCCGCGCACGCGCTCGCAGCTGTACAGCGGCCGGGCGCCGTGGGAGATCATCGCGAGCGTCGTCGACGCGGTCGCGATCCCGGTGATCGGCAACGGCGACGTGCGGTCCGCCGCCGACGCCGAGGCGATGGTGGCGGCCACCGGCTGCGCCGCCGTCATGATCGGCCGCGGCACGCTCGGCGCGCCGTGGATTTTCAGGGGCGCGGAGGTGCCGCGCGAGGAGCGTGCGCGGATCATCCGCCGGCACGATGCGCTGATCGAGGCGCTGCTGCCGCCGCGCACCGCCGCAGATCCAGCTGAAGAAGCACCTGGCCTGGTACGCCAGCGGATTTCCGGGCGCCGCGCGCCTGCGCGAGCAGATGTTCCGCGCCCGAGAATCTTCGGAGGCTCGCGAGATCTTCTGGAGCGCCTGGTGACGACGCAGCGCTACTTCGAGGACTTCGCGGTCGGCGACCGCTTCAAGAGTCCGTCACGGACCTTGACCGACGCGCACTTCATGTTCTTCGCGGGCATGACCGGCGACAACCATCCGATTCACTACGACGAAGAGTACGGGAAGAAGACGCGCTACGGCGGACGGCTCGCCCACGGCCTCCTGCTCGCGTCGCTCACCGCGGTCGGCGCCTCGACCCTGGCGCCGTTGATCGAGGACTCCATCGTCGCCTTCGTCGAGCAGACCACGCGCTTTCGCGCGCCGGCGCTCATCGGCGACACGATCTATCCCGAGCACGAGGTCGTCGCCCTGGAGCGCAAGCGCTCGGTCGGCCTCCTGACCCTGCGCGTCGCGCTGAAGAACCAGCGGGGCGAGGTCGTGCTCGAGGGCGAGCACCGCTACCTGATCGCGTATCGTCCGGCCGCCTGAAGCCGTGGGTTGGGGCCCTTCGAGGCCCCGAAGACGCAACGCGAGTTCGAGGAGCGTCACGGCTACGCCGGGACGCTTCCGAGCGCGGGAGCTTGGGGGCCCTTCGAGGCCCCCATATCTATCAGTCGGAGCGGCCGCGCGCGCGATGTCCCACACCGCCTCGACCTTGTCGCCGCGCATCGCGTAGATCCGATCGTAGAGGTTGATCGTCGGGTCGCAGTGGGGCGGGAAGAACTCGATGCGCTCGCCGAGCTGCGGACCGCGTGACGGGTCGGTGACCGTCAGCCGCCCGTGCTCGTCGCCCGCGAAGCGTGAACTCGACACCCGGCCGCTCCACCGACTCCGGTGGAAACGGCTTGTCGGTCGAGAAGGCCTTGAGCCCGCCGTCGACCATCGCGCGATCGGTCGTCGGGACGCTGACCACCGTCGTGATCACGGTGAGCGCCATCTCGAAGTCGCCGTTCACGGGGCCGGATTGCGCGCCGATCCGCCGGTAGTCGATGTCCATCACGCAGTAGGAACCGGCCTGCAGCTCGGTGAGCCCGGGCAGCTCGATGTCGATGTCGAAGGTGCCGGTCGAGCCGCCGGCGACGATCTCGACCGGGATTCCCGCTCGCCTCGATCAGCTCGCGCGTCTCCATCAGCGGCCGAGCGCCGCGTGCGAGGCCTCGCGCCGCGCCTGCCAGCCCATGACGTGCGCGCAGTGACCCGCGTAGCCCTGGAGCCCGCGGAAGCGGAGCGCCGGCTGGGCGACCGCGGCACGCGCCAGCGCGAGCGCGGGTTCTCCCGGGGCGATCCCGGTGCGGCGCGTTCCCACGTCGACGTCCACGAGCACGTTGACCGTGACGCCGTCGGTCGCCGGCCTCGCGGCCGAGATCCGCGACGTTGACGGGGTTGTCGATCACGACCATCGTATCGGGCGCGGCCGAGACGAGCCGCATCGAGCCGGCGGATCGCGGCGGGCGAGACGACCTCGGTCGTGATCAGGAGCCCGCGAACGCCGGCGCGCGCCATGACTTCGGCCTCGCCGAGCTTCGCGCAGGCGACCCCGAGCGCACCGGCGCTCACCTGACGGCGGGCGATCTCCGGGCAGCGATGCGTCTTCGCGTGGGGCCGGAGGTTCTTGCCGGACGCGCGCGCGTGCGCGGCCATGCGGCGGAGATTCCGCTCGAAGCGATCGAGATCCAGCAGCAGCGCGGGTGTTGGAATGTCGTCGCGCGTCATCGGCGCAGGTTGCGCTGCTGGATGCCGCTGGTCACGTCGTAACCGAGATCCGGGCGCCGGAACGCCGGTCGAGTCTGCTCGCGCATCACGGCCTCGTCGCGCTGCTTCTGCTCGTACTCGGCCGCCGCGCTCGCGCGCATCACGCGTGGCCTGGCCGGGGTCGGCCTCGGGACGCACGATGGGGCGCGGCTTCGCCTCGCGTGTGACCTCGAAGGTCGCCGAGCCGTCGGCGGGCCGCGGATTCCTGAGCGCTCGCCGACGATAGCGCCGAGCATGACGGCGAGGGCTCCGACGATGGCTACGCGCGTGACCATGCCCGTACAGTACACCCGTCGCCCCTCACGACACGCTGACCTCGTCGGTCAATTCGTTCTTGTCGTCGGGCCGGCGCGGGTAGTGCTCGGCGAGCGCGCGGCCGAGCTCTTCGACCGCGCGCTCGATCGCCTCGCGCGGCGCGTTCGCTCGCAGTCGCTCGAGCATCAGGTCGCGCACGCGGTGCCAGTGCGGATCTCCGACGCGCCCGTGGATGCCCTCGTCGCCGACGACCGCGAGGCGCCGGTCCTCGACCGCGACGTAGATCGAGCACGCCGTGGCGCTCGGCGGTCCGGTGCATGCCGAGGCGACGGAACACGTGGTGCGCCCGCGTCATCACGTCGGGCGCGGGGCCGACCAGGAGCCGCCGCGGCACGCGGCGCTCGAGATGCACCCGGATCTCCGCCGAGGTTCGCGACTCGGCCGTTTTGATCGCGCGCGTGATCGCGTCGAAGTCCGCCTCGCTCAAGAACCGCCGCGTCCAGCTCGGATGCTTCGCCATCACCAGCTCCCGCTCGCGCCGCCGCCGCCCGAGCTGCCACCGCCGCCCGAGAACCCGCCACCGCCGCCGACCCGCCGCCATCCGCCGCCGCCCCAGCCTCCGCCGCCGAACCACGGACCTCCGGAGGAATTCCAGCCGCGCCGGCTCGCGGTGAAGCCGCGCTGGTGTGACGCGTCCCACGCGAGCCCGCCGACCGTCAGCACGGCGAGCGCGAGGAAGACGAGCAGGTAGAGATTCGGGCTCCGGCTGCCCTGCCGCCGCTGCGACGAATCGGCCCAGCGCTTGAGCTCTTCCGGCGGCGTCGAGCCCGGCTTGATCCGCTCGTACACGGCGATCGTCGCGGCCTCGAGCCCGGCCGCGTAGTGCTGCTCGCGGAAGCGGGGCGCGATCGCGCCGCGGATGATCTGCGAGGCCTCGGCGTCGGGCAGCACGGCCTTCGAGCCCGTAGCCCACCTCGAGCCGCAGCTTTCGATCCTGCACGAACACGACGAGGAGCACGCCGTTGTCGAGCTTCTTCTGACCGAGGCGCCATTGCTGGAAGAGCCGGTTCGCGACGTCCTCGAGGCTCTCGCCGTCGAGCGACGTGAACACCGCGATCGCCATCTGGGTTCCGGTGGCTCGCTCGCGCTCGGTCAGGAGGGACTCGATCCGCTCGCGCTCGGCCGGGGTCAGCAGACCGGCATAGTCGTTCAGCCGGGCGGTCGGCGCTGGCGGCAGAACGAGGGCGACGGCGAGGACAACCGCGAGAAGCAGACTAGAACTTCACCTTGGGGACGGTCGCCGCGTCGGGCGCCGCCTCGAAGAATGCCTTGGGTTGATAGCCCGAGAAGCGCGCGATGATCGAGCCCGGGAAGAGTCGCAGGCGCGTGTTGTAGTCACGGACCGCCTCGGTTGAAGTTGCGGCGCTCCACGGTGATGCGGTTCTCGGTGCCTTCGAGCTGGCTCTGCAGAGCCAGGAAGTTCTGGTTGGATTTGAGGTCGGGATATTTCTCGACCGTGACCAGCAGAGCGCGACAGCGCGCCCGAGAGCTGGTTCTGCGACGGCCTGGAACTTCTCGAGCGCCTTGGGGTCGTTGAGCGCCTCGGGCGTGAGCTGGATCGAGGACGCGCTGGCGCGCGCCCGCGTGACCTCTTCCAGCACCGTGCGCTCCTGCGCCGCGAAGCCCTTGACGGTCTCCACGAGGTTCGGAATGAGGTCGGCGCGGCGCTGGTAGACGTTCTGCACCTGCGCCCACTTCTCGCCGACGTTCTGGTCGAGCACGACGAGCTGGTTGTTGACCGACACGGCCCACAGGCCGATGCCGACGACCAGTACCGCGATGACGACCAGGGCGATGAGGAGCCCGCGCGACATGACCGGGTTGATTATATACTTGCCGCCACCCCAAGGGTGGTCGTGCGCGGATAGCGAAGGAGGCCCATACGGATAGCCAGGAGCGCTTGCCCGAGTATCACGTCAAGGCCCGGAACACGTCCTCGAGCTCCGAAAACAAGATCCACGACGAGCAGATCGCGCGCCAGTACGGCTTCCGCGGCGCGCTCGTGCCCGGCGTGACCGTGTACGCGTACCTGACCCACCCGCTGGTCGAGGCGTTCGGCGCGGCGTGGCTCGAGCGCGGGACCGCGAACGTGCGGTTCGTGAAGCCGATCCACGACGGCGAAGAAGTGCGCCTGGCCGGCGTCGGTGACCGAGCGCGATGCCAAGCGCCTCATCGCCACGGTCACGGCGACCACCGCCGCGGGCGGCGAGTGCGCGACCTTGACCGCGACCCTGCCGTCGGGCACGCCGGTGCCGGTCAACCTCGCCATGTACCCGGCGGCGCCGCTGCCGGCGGATCGGCCGCCGGCGACCCGTGAGCATCTCGCCGGGCTCGACGGCGCTCGGCACGCCGGTCAACCCGTACGACGACGAGCGCGCCGCCGAGTACCTCGACCGCGTCAGCGACGGGCTCGCGCTCTATCGCGGCGCACGGGGCTGGGTCCATCCCGGATTCTTCCTCGACCAGGCCAACAAGGCGCTCTCGCAGAACGTCCTGCATGAGTCCGTGGATCCACGTCGGCAGCGTCGTGCGCCACCTCGGCGGCGCCAGGGTCGGCGAGATCCTGTCGACGCGCGGCACGGTGCGCTCGCTCTTCGAGAAGAAGGGCAAACAGTTCGTCGAGGCCGACCTGGTCCTGGTCGCCGGCGAGCGCCGCCCGGTCGCCCACGTGCTCCACACCGCGATCTACCGGCTGCCGGCCCCCGCGCGTTGATTCGCATGGGCCGGCGTGCTAGAAACGTGCATTCGTTCGTGAACGCCGCGCCTCGATGAAGCCGTCGGCGCGTCCCAGCCCCGCGACGGCCTCAGGCTCCATAAAGCGCGCCTCGGCCGTGCCGGGGCCCGGCGCGACGGCCTGCAGCGCGCACTGCGGGAGGCCGACCCGATGGATCTGAACTACTCGCCTGAAGACCGCGAGTTCCGCGCCACGACCCGTCGCTGGCTCGAGAGCAACGTCCCGAAGCAGGAGCTGAAGACGCTCGACGAGCGCAAGGCGTGGCACCGCAAGCTCTACGAGGCGGGCTACGTCGGGATGCTGTGGCCCAAGGAGTACGGCGGGCTGGGGCGCCACGCCGATGCAGCAGGCGATCGTCCAGGACGAGATGGCGCGCGTGAGCGCGCCGCCGGCCATCAACGGCCTCGGCATCGGCTTCATCGGACCCGACGATCATCGTCCACGGCACCGAGGCGCAGAAGCAGCGCTATCTGAAGAAGATGCTGACCGCCGAGGAGATCTGGTGCCAGCTCTACTCGGAGCCGAACGCCGGCTCGGACCTGGCGAGCCTCAAGACGCGCGCCGAGGACCAGGGCGATCACTTCGTCGTCAACGGCCAGAAGATCTGGACCTCGAGCGGCCCGATCGCCGACTGGGGCATCCTGCTCGCGCGCACCGACGCGAAGGTCGCCAAGCACCAGCGGCATCTCGTGCGTGCTCCTCAACATGCGCCAGCCCGGCGTCGAGGTGCGGCCGCTGAAGCAGATCACCGGCAGCTCGCTCTTCTCCGAAGTCTTCATGACCAACGCGCGCGCCGACAAGTCCGATCTGATCGGCGAACATCAACGAGGGCTGGGCGATCGCGCAGACGACGCTCGGCTTCGAGCGCGGCGGCAACTCGCTGGGGCGGGTCACGCGCTACGTCACCGCGTTCGCCCAGCTCGTGAAGGCCACGAAGGAGCTCAAGCGCGGCGGCAAGCCGCTGATCGAGGACCCGGCGGTGCGCGCCCAAGATGGGACGCATCTACGCCGACCTCGAGGTGCAGCGCTACGCGGCGCTGCGCGTGCTCTCGGCGCTGCAGAAGGGCGACGCGCCGGGCGCCGCCGTCGTCGATCACGAAGCTGTCGTACACCGAGTTCGAGAAGCGCTACTACGAGCTGGCGCTCGAGATCCTCGGCCCGTTCGGCCAGCTCATGGTCGCGCGCGAGGAGTTCGAGGAGGTCGACACCTCGTCCGGCGAGCCAGGCACCTGCGCGACCGCGTTCCTCTGGTCGCGCGCCGGAACGATCTACTCGGGCTCGTCCGAGATCCAGAAGAACATCATCGGAGAGCGCGTGCTCGGCCTGCCCAAGGAAGTGCGCGCCGACCGGATGAAGGCCTGACGCCATGGACTTCTCATTCAGCTCCGACCAGCAGCTTCTGAAGAACTCGGCCCGCGCGTTCCTCGACGAGCACTGCAAGCCGGCGACCGTTCGCCTGCTGTGGGACGATCCGCGCGGCGAGAGCGAGGTCGATGTGGAAGGAGATGGCCCAGCTCGGCTGGCTCGGGCCTCGCCCTGCCCGAGGCGTACGGCGGCAGCGGGCTCGGCATGGTCGAGACCGCGATCCTGCTCGAGGAGCTCGGCCGCGCCGCCTATCCCGGCCCGTACTTGCCGACCGTCCTGGCCGCCGCCGCCATCGAGCGCGGCCGGCACCGACGCGCAGAAGAAGCGCTGGCTCTCGGCGATCGCCACCGGCGACGCGCGCGCCACCGTGGCGTTCCTCGACGGCGATCTCGACTGGGATCCGGCGGCGATGACGACGCGGGCCGAGAAGTCGTCGAAGGGCTGGACCGCTGTCCGGGACGAAGCGCTTCGTGCCGTGGGCCCACGTGGCCAACGTGCTGCTGATCCCGGCGCGCGCGCCCGAGGGCCTGTCGCTGTTCCTCGTCGATCCGCTCGGCGGCAGGGCTCAAGCTCTCGCCGGTCAGGGCATGGATCTGGCGACGCGCTGGGTCCATCTCGAGCTGGACGAGGTGCCGGTGGCCGGCGACGCCGTGCTCGGCGCTCCCGGTCAGGCCGCGGCCGCTCCTCGAGCGGCCTGCTGCGTCGCGGCGCGGTCGGCGCGCGCGGCCGAGATGCTGGGCGCCGCGCGCCGGTGCCTGGACATGGCGGTCGGCTACGCCAAGGTGCGCGAGCAGTTCGGCCAGCCGATCGGCTCCTTCCAGGCGATCCGCCACAAGTGCGCCGAGATGCTCCTCGAGGTCGAGAACTCCCACTCGGCCGTGTACTACGCGGCCTGGGCGCTCGACGCGAAGGCGGAAGATCGCGAGCTGGCGGCGTCGGTCGCGAAGGCCTACGTCGGCGACGCCGTCGCGCAAGGTCTGCGGCGAGGCGATCCAGGTGCACGGCGGCATCGGCTTCACCTGGGAGTACGACCTGCACATCTACTTCAAGCGCGCCAAGGCGCTCGAGGTCGATGTACGGCGACGTCGACTACCACCGCGAGCAGATCGTCCGGCGCGCCGCGAGGTAGCCGGGCGAGACCGTCCAGTGTCCACGCCCCCGCCGCCGCTCGACGGTGTCAAGCGTCGTCGACCTGACCAGCTACATCGCCGGCTCCTACGCCGCGATGCAGCTGGCCGACCTCGGGCGCGGCGGTCGTCAAGGTCGAGGCGCTCGAGGGCGATTCGTTCCGCGAGCTGCCCGGCTTCTTCGGCTGGAATCGCGGCAAGCGCTCGCTCGCCGTCAACCTCAAGACGCCCGAAGGCCGCCAGATCGTCCAGCAGCTCGCCGAGCGCGCCGACGTCGTCGATGGAGAACATGCGGCCCGGTGTCGCCGAGCGTCTGGGCGTCGGCTACGACGCGGCTGCAGCGTGATCAACCCGCGGCTCATCTATTCCTCGGTCACGGCGTTCGGCTCGAGCGGGCCCGACTCCGACCGGCCCGGCTTCGATCCGGTCTTTCAGGCGCTGGGCGGCCTGATGACGCTTGCAGGGCTTCGGCGGGCCGCCGGTCAGTATCTGCGGACCGCTCCGGCCGACTACTACACGGCGGCGCTGGCGACCCAGGGCATCCTCGTCGGCGCTCTTCGCGCGCGAGCGGACCGGGCGGGGCCAGCGCGTGGAGACCTCGCTGCTGCGCGGCGTGCTGGCGCTCCAGGCGGGCGTGCGCCATCGACTATCCGAGCAAGCCGACCGTTCGATTCGCGACAACCCGACCTATCGCCTCTATCAGGCGGGCGACGACGACGTGGTTCTTCCTCGCGGTGCGGCAACCAGGCGTTCTGGGTGAAGCTCTGCAAGGCGCTCGAGCATCGACCATCTGGCCGACGATCCGCGCTTCGCCTCGTGGATCGCGCGGCTCGAGAACAGCCAGGCGCTCTTGCCGCTGATCGAGGCCAAGTTCAAGTCGAAGCCGCGCGAGTACTGGCTCGAGCTGCTCGGCAAGCACGACATCCCGGCGGCGCCGGTCCAGACCGTGCTCGGACTTCCTCGATCACCCGGCGGTGCGTCATCACGACATGGTCCGCGAGTACGAGCATCCCGAGGTCGGGCGCCTGCGCATGATGGGACAGCCGATCGCCTTTCGCGGGACGCCGACGCACGATCCCGGCCCGCGCGCCGACGCTCGGCCAGCACACCGACGCCGTGCTCCACGAGCTCGGCTACACCGACGACGAGATCGCCGGGCTCGCCGCGCGCGGACGTGTGCCGCCGGGCGGGAGGCGCCAAGTGACCTACGAGGCGATTCGCTACGAGCTGACCGACGGCATCGCGACGATCACGCTCAACCGGCCCAACGTGCACAACGCGATGAACGAGCGCATGCGCCGAGAGCTCACCGCGCTGCTTCGAGCGAGCTCGCGCAGGGCGACGACGTCGCGCGTCGTCGTGGTCACCGGCGCGCGGCGACCGGGCGTTCTCGGCCGGCGCCGACATCCGCGAGTTCGTCGCGCCGCAGGTGCCCGATCAAGTTCCGGGACGCCCGGCGGCGCGTCGACTTCCGCGCCGCGATGGACCGCTGCGGCCAGCCGATCATCGCCGCGATCCGCGGGTTCGCGCTCGGCGGCGGCCTCGAGCTGGCGCTCGCGTGCGACATCCGGATCGCCAGCGAGGACTCCCAGCTCGGGCTCACCGAGGTGAACCTCGCGATCATCCCGGGCGGCGGCGGCACGCAGCGGCTGCCGCGGCTCGTCGGCCGCGGCAAGGCGCTCGAGATGATCCTGACCGGCGCGCGCATCGACGCCGCGCGAGGCGCTCCGGATCGGGCTCGTCGAGCGCGTGGTCCCGGCGGGCGAGGCGCATGTCGGCCGCGCAGGCGCTGGCGCGGACGCTCGCCGGCAAGGCGCCGGTGGCGCTCCGCTACGCCAAGGAAGCGGTCGTGAAGGGCCTCGGCCTGCCGCTCGAGGACGGCCTTCGACTCGAGAACGATCTGGCGACGCTGCTGCGGACGACCGAGGACCGCATCGAGGGCGCGAAGGCGTTTCTCGAAAGCGAAAGCCCGCTTGCAGCCGGCCAGTAGTGGACGCCGTTCGCCTACTACGGACGGCTCACGCGCTCGCAGCAGGCCGTCTACCGCAAGAGCGACGCGCCTCATCGAGATCCGCTCTCGACGACCCGGCCGCACTCCATCCGCGCGTCGCGGCGCTCGAAGCCGCGCTCGCCACCGAGGAGCGGCGGCGACCGAGCGCGGCGAGCCACGAGCTGGTCGCGCGGGCTCACCGAGGCGATGGGGCTGCCGGACGTGCAGCGTCGAGGTCCTCGCCGCGCGTCCCCACGCGCAGCTGGGGCGAGCTGCACGGCCTCTACACCGAGCGAGCGCGGCCAGCAGGCCGAAGATCCAGCTCTGGATGCGCACGGCCAAGCAGAAGCGCGTCGTCGCGTTCCGCACCTATCTGCGGACGCTTGCTGCACGAGGTCGGGCATCACGTGGACTACACCGCGGCTGCGACTGCCGGAGTCGTATCACACGCGAGGGCTTCTACAAGCGCGAGTCGAGCCTGTTCCATCAGCTGGTGCCCGAGACCAGAGGAGAGTCGACGATGCCGACAATGGAGGAATACGCGAAGCTACCGGCCGACGAACGGATGCGGCGACTCACCCGCACCGCCGACGAGCTCGCCGCGGCGATCCGCGGCCGTGACGACGCGATGTTGTCGCGCCGGCCGGACGGCGAAGAACTGGGCGGCGAAGGAAGCGATCTGCCACCTGCGCGACGTCGAGGAGATGTTCACCGGCGCGGTTCGGGATGATCCTGGCGATGGACAATCCGAAGCTCGCGTTCGATCCCACCATGCCGGATCGCTGGGCCGAGGAGCGGCAGTATCTCCGGAACGACGCGCAGCTCGCGCTGGCCGCGTTCCGCGCGCGGCGCGACGAGGCGCTCGCCCTGCTCGCGCACGCTCACACCCGGAGCAGTGGAAGCGCGCCGGCATCCACGCCACGCGCGGCCCGATCACCATCAACGACTTCGTCACGCTTGATGGCGTGGCACGACGACAACCACCTGGATCAGCTCAAGCGGGCGCTCGACGGGCAAGGTCTGACGCGAAAATCTACAGTCGGGCGACTTCCAGCGGACCCGGCCGCGGCGGCGAGCGCGCCGAGCGCGATCGGCCCGCCGGGCGGCGCGTGAGTCTTGAACACGGCGAAGCTCACCGAGGGAGATCGCGAGCAGGCCGGCCGGTATCCCACGAGCTCCCGGCGCGGCGAAGCGTGTGGGCCGCCGCCGGGTTCCGAGTCCCCCATGCCAGGGACCCGGCGACCGCCAGCAGCGGCGGCAGCGCCGAATCCAGCGTCGCGCCCCGCCGACCGCGTCGGGTGGGCCCGAATGGTCGTCACCGGTTACCGCGCGCCACGCCTCCGGTGAGCCGCTGGCGTGGGCGGCCTGGAGCTCGATCCCGGTCGCGACGCCCGCGACGCTGTCAGCGAACGCCATCCGACGTCACGCCGGGCGAACGCGGCGACGCGGCACAGGCCCGCCGCACCGAATCCGGGACGCCCGCGGACGAGCCGCATCCAGGGCCAGCCGCCGCCAGCGGGAACAACAGCGATCTGCAGGTAGTGCACGGCCATCCACGCTTTCTCGAGATCCCAGCCGGAAGAGGTCGTGAGGAGTGGCCGGATGGAAGATCTCGGAGGATCGCGAGCAACAGCGGGGCGCCGACGACGCAGCGCCGCACTCCACGCGTCGGGTCATGAGCGCTCTCGCCCGGTCGAATTCAGCCTGCCGACCGGGCGTTACACCAGCATATCCGTGGAGCCGGCGCGGAGGTGAAATCCCCGCCTTGTGGCGCTGGCGCGACCCGTGCTTCACCGTCGCTCCCGGGAGCGACGCGGCGAGGCCTGCCCAGGAGATATTACCGCTGGGATCCAGGACCCTCATCGCTCGCCGCTCTGCTGGAGGAGCTTGGCGACGATGCCCGTCCAGCCGGTCTGGTGGCTGGCGCCGATGCCCGCGCCGTTGTCGCCGTGGAAGTATTCGTAGAAGAGCAGCAGGTCGCGCCAGTGCGGATCGCGCTGGAACTTCTCGCGTCGCCGCCGTAGACCGGCCGCCGCCCGTCGGCGCCGCGCAGGAAGATGCGCGTCAGCCGCCTCGACAGCTCGGCCGCGACCTGCCAGAGGTTGAGCGTGCGTCGTCCGAGCCCGTCGGGAAACGGCACCTTCAGCGTGTCGCCGTAGAAGTAGTGAAACTTCTGGAGCGACTCGATCAGGAGATAGTTCACGGGGAACCAGACCGGCCCGCGCCAGTTCGAGTTGCCGCCGAAGAGACCGCTCGACGACTCGGCGGGCTCGTAGTCGACGCGGTGATCGACGCCGTGCGATGCGAGCACGTACGGATGGTCCCGGTGATAGCGCGACAGCGCGCGCACGCCGTGCGGCGACAGGAACTCGTCCTCGTCCAGCATGAAGCGGAGAACGCGCGGCAGCTGCTCGCGGCCGACGATCGCCAGGAGCCGCCGCACTCCCCGCCAGGCTTCGTGACCATCTCGACGTGCTCGCGAAACTCGGGATGGTTGTCGATGAACCACTGCATCCGGCGCTTGAAGCCCGGCAGCCGGTCGACGATCTCCGGCTCGAGCGTCTCGACCGCGAAGAGCGGGATCGAGCCCGACCATCGAGCGCACCTTCATCGGGTAGTGCCGCGCCGTCGGCATGTGCAGCACGTCGTAGTAGAAGCCGTCCGTCGTCGTCCCAGAGGCTCGATGCCTTCGCCGCCGAGGTTGCGGGTCGCGTGCGCGATGTAGACGAAGTGCTCGAAGAACTTCGATGGCGACGTCCTCGTAGGCCGGGTCCTCGCTGCGCGCAGCTCGAGCGCGATCGCGAGCATGTTCAGGCAGTACATGCCCATCCAGGCCGTGCCGTCGGACTGCTCGAGGTGGCCGCCGGTCGGCAGCGGCGCGCGAGCGGTCGAAGACGCCGATGTTGTCGAGGCCGAGGAAGCCGCCCTGGAAGACGTTGCTGCCCTCGGCGTCCTTGCGGTTCACCCACCAGGTGAAGTTGAGCAGCAGCTTGTGGAAGATGCTGCTCGAGGAACTCGCGGTCGGCCTCGCCGCGTGCCGCTTCGGTCGATCTGGTACACGCGCCACGCCGCCCAGGCGTGCACGGGCGGATTGACGTCGCCGAACGCCCACTCGTAGGCGGGGATCTGCCCGTTCGGGTGCATGTACCACTCGCGCAGGAACAGGACGAGCTGGTGCTTGGCGAAGTCCGGGTCGATCGAGCGCGAGCGGGATGCATGTGGAACGCGAGGTCCCACGCCGCGTACCACGGGTACTCCCACTTGTCCGGCATCGAGATGACGTCGTCGTTGTAGAGATGCGTCCACTCGCGGTTGCGTCCGTCGCGCCGCTCGCGGCGGCGGCGGCGGCTGCGCCGGATCGCCCTCGAGCCAGCGCCGACGTCGTAGTGATAGAACTGCTTGCTCCAGCAGCAGCCCGGCCAGCGCCTGGCGCATGACGCGACTTGCGCGTCGTCCGACAGACGCTGCGGGATGACCGAGGTCGTAGAACTCGTCCGCCTCGCGGAGCGGCGAGTGAAGACGACCTCGAAGTCCGGCGCCGAACGGGCCTCGGCCGCGAAGCGGGGCGTTGACCAGCCGGAGGCGCGCGTGGCAACGCTCTGCCCGGGCCCGAGCGTCAGGCGGTAAGTGCGGCGGCCTTCGTCCGCGTTGCGCGCGGGATTGAGCCGCGCCCGCTTTCGCCGCGATCACGTAGTCGTTGATCGCCGTCCTTCACGTACGGCGCTGGCGCTCCGCGTGCCCGAAGATCCGCTCGGCGTTCGTGTCGTTCTCGGTGAACAGGAGGGCCGGGCGCGCCCTCGCAGTAGAGCCACCGCACGCCGAGTGAGTCGTGCTCGCCCTCGATCGCCACGTGCGCCCGCCGACCGCGCCGGCGCGCAACGTCGGCCGCTCGGGCGCCGGAACGTCCCACGACCACGTGTTGCGATACCAGAGCGTCGGCAGCAGGTGGAGCGTCGGCCGCCTCGGGGCCGCGATTGCGTCGCGGTGATGCGAATCGAGGACGTCGTCGGGCGCGGCACTTCGCGTACTCGACCGACGACGTCGAAGTACCGGTCGTCGTCGAAGACGCCGGTGTCGATCAGCTCGAACTCCGGCGCGCGCCGGCCGCGCCGGCGGTTCTCCGCCGACGAGCGCGTCGTAGGGAAACGCCGCCTGCGGGTACTTGTAGAGGTACTTCATGTACGAGTGGGTCGGCGTGGAGTCGAGGTAGAAGTAGTACTCCTTCACGTCCTCGCCGTGATTGCCCTCGATGCCGGTCAGCCCGAAGAGGCGCTCCTTCAGGATCGGATCGCGGCCGTTCCAGAGCGCCAGCGCGAAGCAGAGCCGTGCGTGGTTGTCGCAGATGCCGGCGATCCCGTCCTCGCCCCAGCGGTAGGCGCGCGAGCGGGCGTGATCGTGGGGAAGTAGTCCCAGGCGGTGCCGCCGGGACTGTAGTCCTCACGGACCGTGCCCCACTGGCGCTCGGCCAGGTAGGGTCCCCACCGTTTCCAGTGAGCCGTCCGCGCCTGAGCTTCCTGCAGCCGCAGCTCTTCCTGGGTCATGGTTTTCCGTGTGCACGGGGCCCTGGGGCCGGACCGGACAGGAGCGATCTGGCCACGGCCGCCGCCCCGAGGAGGGCCGCGCGGGGCTCGAGGACCAGGTGCACGGGGATCGCGGCCATCATCTCGCTGAGCCTTCCCTTGTCGCGGAAGGCGCTCATGAACGTGCCGTCTTCGAGCTTGGGCCGGATCTTCGGCGCGATCCCCCGCCGATCAGAACGCCTTCGACGGCGAGTGCCTTGAGGGCGAGATTGCCGGCCCCGGCGCCGTAGATCGACACGAACATGTCGAGCGCCTGGACGGCTCGGGGGTCGCGATGGTCGAGCGCCGCCTCGGCGATGACCACGCGCTCGGATCGCCGGTCTCCATGCGCGAGTGGAGCCAGTCGGCCTCCGGGGCCCCGCCGATGGAGAGCAGGAACCGATAGATGTTGTAGAGCCCGGGCCCGGAGACGACGCTCGTAGCTGACCCGCCCGAACTCTTTGCGCAGAAACCGGAAGAGGTCGATCTCGAGGTCGGTGCGCGGCGCGAAGTCGGCGTGGCCGCCTTCCGAGCTGACCACATGGTGGCGCCGGCCGTCCCAGACGAGGAGAACTTCACCCAGCCCCGTGCCGGCCGCGATCAGCGCCATCGTGCCCTTGCGCGGCTGGCCGGCCTGAGCGTCGCCAGCGACGCGCGCTTGAGTCCGAGAACGCCGTGTCCGGCCGCCTCGAGATCGTTGATGAGCTTCACTCGAGGCGTCGAGACGCTTGCCGCCAGCGAGTCTTCGTCCACCACCCACGGAAGGTTCGTCGCTGCGCAGCGTCCGTCGATCACCGGGCCGGCGACGCCAACGCACGCCGCGTCGATCGAGGCCCGCGGGCCTTCGAGGAGGAACTGCCGGATCGCGTCCTGGAGGGCGGCGTAGCCCTGGCTCGGCAAGACACCTTCGCGAACGACCGCCAGCCCGCGCCGCCGTACGTCGAAGAGCGCCAGCGCCGTCTTCGTGCCGCCGACGTCGCCGGCGAGAATCACCTGGACTTTTGCTCGACGTGGCCGCCGAACTTCTGCCGCATGGCCGAGAGCACCTTCTCCGCGAAGGTGCGATCCTGGCGCGAGCGGAATCGCGCGTAGAGCGACGGCCGAGCACGTCGGCCGGCACGCCCTCCTCGACCGCGGCCATCACGGTCCACCGGCCCTCGCCCGAGTCGGCGACCGACGCCCTCGTAGTTCGAGAGCGTCGGATTCTCCGCGAGCGCCTGCGCGGTCAGATCCAGGAGCCAGGAGCTCACGACGGAGCCGCGGCGCCACACCTCGGTGACGTCCGCGATGTTCAGGTCGTATCGCAGATCGGGATCGAGGGTCTTCGCGCTCGCATTCTTCAGGATGTCGAGGCCTTCGGCGTACGCCTGCATCAGGCCGTACTCGATGCCGTTGTGGATCATCTTCACGAAGTGGCCGGCGCCCGACGGGCCGCAGTAGAGGTAGCCCTGCTCGGCCGAGCCGCTCATCGTCTCGCGCCCGGGAGTGCGCGGAATGCTGCCGGTCCCGGGCGCGAGCGTCTTGAAGATCGGCGCCAGGCGCTCGCACGACGTCGCGCTCGCCGCCGATCATCAGGCAGTAGCCGCGCTCGAGCCCCCAGACGCCGCCGCTCGTCCCGACGTCGACGTAGTGGATCTGCTGCGGTCGCAGCAGCTTCATCCGCCGCACGTCGTCCTTGTAGTAGCGAGTTGCCGCCGTCGACGATCGTGTCGCCCGGCGCCATGCGCTTGGCAAGATCTGTCACGACTTGCTCGGTGGCGGCGCCGGCCGGCACCATCACCCACGCGACGCGCGGCGGCCGGAGCGCGCGCACGAAATCGTCGAGCGTGGTCGTGCCGGTCTCCGCCCTCGCGCCCGATCCTCCTTGACCCCGGCCGGGTCCGCGGCGTAGCCGACGATCTCGTGGCCGCCCTTCATCAGGCGACGCGCCATGTTCCCGCCCATCCGGCCGAGCCCCACTCATCCCGAGCTGCATGCGGTCCTCCTATCTACTTGCCTCAACGGCGCGGCGCAGCAGCGCCGGGCCGGCCTTTCACGTCGCTCCCGAGATGCACGCGGAGCACACGGCGTCCACGCTCGCGGAGCACCTGGAGATCGCCGAGGGCTGAGCCGTCTTCGGAGTTCGGCCCGCCCTTGTAGGCGCCCGAGCGACCGTGTCGGCGGTCACGGTGCCTCTCCTGACAAGCTCACGAATCGAGTCGCCGTCGGCGACGACGACCAGGTGGGCGGTGCCGAGGAAGAGCCCGGTATCGATGACACCGGGGATGGCGCGGATCTTCTGCTCGAGCGTGGCCGGATCGTCGATCGGGCCCGTGTCGCAGTCGAAGATCACGTTGAAGTTGTCGGTCACGAACGGGCGCTCGTCCTGCATCCGCAAGGTCGGCTTCAGCTCGAGGTCCTCCAGGCGTCGCCCGGCAGAAGGGAACCGCGAACGGCATGACCTCGACCGGAAGCGGGCCGCGGGTCCCGAGCGTCTCGACCAGCTTCTCGGATGTGACGAGGATGATCTGGCGCCGCGACGCCGCGGCCACGATCCGCTCCCGCACCAGCGCTCCGCCGTGGGCCCTTGATGAGATCCAGCCGGCCGTCGACCTCGTCGGCGCCGTCGACGGTCAGCTCGATCTCGGCCCTCGAGGCCGACGAGCTCGATCCCGAGCTCGCGGGCGAGACCGCGCCGTCTGCTCGGACGTCGCCACGCCGCGGACCCTGAGGCCGTGCGCACCCGCGCCGCCAGGGCGCGGACGAAGGCGCCGGCCGCGCGGCCGGAGCCGAGGCCGACGACGTCACCGTCCCTGACGAAGCCGAGGGCGTGCGCCGCGAGTGTCGCGCAGAGGATCGCTGGTCGTCGCCATAGTGCGGGCACGCGCCCGCCAACAAGGATACCGCTAAGGCAAACAGAGCTTCGCAGAAGCTGCTGGTCGGCCGGGTCCGCAGACGTCAGCCTGATGCTCGTGACGCGCGCGGCGGGACTCTCCGGTGACGCCGACGACCTTGCCGTACAGATCGCCGGACTCCTGGCCGAGGTCGGGCGCGCTGACGCGAACCTTCACGTTCGTGAGCGGCGCCAGATCGGCCGCGAGACGCGCGTCGAGCGAGCGGCGGCCGAGACGGGTCACCGTGCCCGAGAACTCGCCGCCGAGCTGCTGCGCCTCGACGATCCAGCCCTGGAGCGGTAGCCGCGCGTCGACGAGCGGATCGCCGGCGATGATCCGCGGCGGTGAGACGCTGCGCGAACCGTCCGCCGATCGCCCGCAGCTCGTAGAGCAGCACCGGCTCGGCAATGCCCTTGAGCTCGACGCGAACGGGCTCGCCGACCTCGGCGAGATCGCGGATGCGCTCGAGGGTCGAGGTGGTCACGAAGATCTGACCGCCCACGGTGCACCCCTCGACCCGCGCCGCGAGAGTTCACCGCGGCGCCGACCACGGCGTATTTCGCGCGCTGCTCGGAGCCGATGTTGCCGACGACCGCCTCGCCGGTGTTGACGCCGATCCCCATCTCGAAGCGCGGCCAGCCACGGGCCGCGTGCCCGCGGTTGAGCTCGTCCATCGCGCGCCTGCATCGCGAGCGCCGCGGCGGCCGCGCGCTCGGCGTGATCGGGCTGGTCCAGCGGCGCGCCGAACACCGCAAAGATCGCGTCGCCGATGAACTCGTTGATCGTTCCCCCGTGGGCGATGACGAGATCAGCCATGCGCGCCAGGTAGCCGTTCAGCACCTCCATGACGCGCGTCGGGTCGCCCTGCTCGGCGAACCGGGTGTAGCCGCGCAGGTCGGACATGAGCACGGTGACCTCGCGCTTGTGGCCGCCGAGCCGCAGGCCCTCCGGCGACTCGAGCAAGGTCTTCGCGACTTCCGGCGAGACGTAGCGGCCGAACGCGTTGCGGATGAAATCGCGCTGGCGCAGCCCGCCGACCATCTCCGTTGAACGCGCGCGTCAGCTGACCGATCTCGTCGCGTGAGCGCACGGCAAGCTCCTGGCTCGAGATCGCCCGCGGCGACGCGCGCGACGCCATCGGTGAGCGCGCTGATCGGGCGCGTCAGGCGGCGCGGCGACGAGCAGGCCCAGGAGCAGCGCGGCGATGGCGCCGGCGACCGAGGCTTGCACGATCGTGATCTGGAGCTCGCGCAGACGCTCGAAGTAAGAGATCGACCGGGTAGTCCATGCTGAGCACGGCGGTCGTGCGGCCCTTTCTTGTCGACGATCGGGGCGATCGCGGTGATCCACGCGCCGCTCGCATTGCGGTAGATGCGCGTGTAGCGTGCCACGCCGTCCTCGAACGTCCAGCCGAGCGGCTCGATCATCTCCGGCGCGACCGCCGACTCATCTCGCCCGGCGAAGCTGAGTCGTCGCCCACGACGACGAGCTTGGCCGAGCGGCGCACGGGATCGAAGTCGGTCAAGGTCCTGATGGGAGTGGTGAGCAACGTCTCGGTCTCGACCGCGACCAGCGCCTTCTTGATGCGGGCGTACGCGGGCGAGTCGCGCGACATGGCCGCCTGGGCGTCCGCGTGAACCGCCGGATCGACGAAGGAGGACGGCGGTCCGCGCGATGCTGAGAAGCCGAGTGCCGACCGTGTCCTCGACCTCGCGCTTCTGGCGCTCGTAGAACCAGCGCGCCGACCAGGCCGACGGTGACCAGGGCCAGCGAGTGCAAAGGCCAACGCGAGCTTGACGCCGAGGCGTTGCCAGGGACAGAGCGCCGGCACCGTGAGCTTTTCCGATGCGCCGACATTACGTCCCGGCTCGACCGTCATTCCCTCCCGGTTTCTTCAGATTCGAGCCCGACCCGCCGATCGAGCGACCACGGGCCCGCTCCATGCGTGAGCAGGAAGATCAGGATCGACGCCCAGGTGAGATGCTCGGCGTAGGCGCTCGGGTAGAGCGATCGCCAGACGAAACATACACTGAACGATCGCGATCGGAAAGCGGCCGAGGAGCTCGGTCAGCGCGGCGATACGACTCCATCCCCGTGTGGCGCTCAGCATGGACGCTTGATCGGCGAGATCGCGCCGACGATGAGCCCGTCGTCCAGCAGCTCACGCTACGCATCGGTCAGGTTGAAGCTCGGGTCGGCCCGCCGCGCCGCACCTACCGCGCTCTGCAGATCGAGATCGGACGCCAGCGCCCTCCGGAAGGCGTACGCATCCGCCGCGATCGTCCGGAACACCACGCCATCCTCGAGACGATAGACCTCAGACGCGCCCGCCCTGGTCGAGGCTCACGGTCGCGTCCGGATCGGCGCCCGGCTGATTCGCGTGCCAGATTCGGTCGATCGGCCAGGGCGACTCCAGAAGCGACACAGACGGATGGAGCCGCAGGCACACCCCACCGACCTCGTCCGGCGGGAGCGCGGCCAACCATCTCGCGTCGAGCGCGACGGCGTCCTCGGCGTGGAGCGCGCGATTGAGCGCCCACTCGAGCCGGGCGACGTCGGGGAGATAGGCCAGGTGCCGCGATGCCGGGAACGTCGCCAGAAAATCGGCGAGCGCCTCCCGTACTCGAAGAGCACGGCCCCGTCGGCGGGTGGCGGCGGATGAACTGGTCGGCCGCGTACGCGAAGAAGCGGCGGTCGACGAGCCGGACGACGACCGGGTACGTCGCCTCGAGCGCCTCGGTCAGGGTCGCCGAGACGTGGTGACGATAGATCGCGAGTCGTGCCGCCGGATCCGAGCCCGTCGCCCTGGATCTCGGCGACGACCGGATCCTCGGGGCCGCCGAGCAGCGCGGCCGCGAAGTCACGCTCGAGCTCACGCGGCGACGACACGGTCTTCGCCACTCTGGCCTGCCCGCAAGGCTCGCTCCGCCTGCTCCGCCTCGGCGAGCAGCACGGCGAGCTCCGGCAGATTCGTGTCCCACTCGACCAAGGTCGGTACCGGACCGAGCTGCGTGAGCGCGGCGCGCATAGAGGCCCCACACCGCCTCGGCGACGCGCGAGCCGTGGTCGTCGATCAGGATCGCGCGGCCGTCAGCGTTGTTCGTGGCGTGGCCGGCCAGATGAATCTCGCCGATCGCGCCGGCCTTCATGGCATCGAGGTACCTCGCCGGGATCCTCGTCGAAGTTGCGGGCGCTCACGTAGACGTTGTTGAGGTCCAGCAAAATGCCGCATCCGGTCCGGCGACCGAGCTCGAGCAGGAACTCGGGCTTGGGAATGGGTGACCCGCGGAAGCGGAGATAGCGTGCCGGGTTCTCGACGAGGATCCTGCGGCCTGAGCGTGCTCCTGGATCCGCTCGATGCGCCGGCTCGTCGACTCGAGGCGAACGGCGTCGTACGGCAGCGGCAGCAGATGATTGAAATAGGCGCCGCCGCCGACGCTCCACGCGAGATGCTCCGAGACGAGCGCGGGATGGATTCGGTCGACCAGCCCCCTTCACGCGGAGCAGATGACGATCGTCCAGCGGATCGGCGCCTGCGAGCGAAAGGCCGACTCCGTGCAGCGAGACCGGATAGTCGGATCGCAGCCGCTCGAGCGCGGCGACGGCCGGCCCGCCGCCCAGATAGTTCTCCGTGTGCACTTCGAGGAACGCGATGGCCGGCCGGGTCGCCATGACCTCGGCGACGTGCGGCGCCCGCAGGCTGATCCCGGCCCGAGCCGGAATCGTTGCTAAGCGATCGTCGCGCGCGATCATGGCACCCGTCGCCTGCCGTTCATCGGACGATCAGGCCCGCTCTGGGCGCGAGGCTGCCGCCGACGACCTTGCCGCAGGCACCCGCCGGCATGTAGATCCACGCGTCACCCTGGCTGTCGCGCTTCGAGGTGCCGGCGCAGGACGAGTTGGCGGTCTGGCAGTCGTTCTGCCCGCTTTCGCGATGCCGTAGCACTTCTCGGATTCGAACGTCGGCTTCGGCGCGGGACCGCCCTGGGCATCCGAGATGAGCGGCAGGGCGAAGGCCGCCGCCACCGCCGAGGCGATGATCAGATTGGACTTCTTCACGTCGAGTCTCCCTTTCTCTGCGGGCTGTGCGATCACTCCGGCGGGTGCTGCCGCCGACGCCCGTCCCGGTCGAGCCCGCGGTTGTCCGGGCCAGGCGCCACAGCTGTGGACACGGATTGTCGGTTACTGCGTTCGGCCGGATGTTACAACGATGTTAACTCGCGACGATCTCGCCTCGAGCCCGAGACAGCTCGTGCCATCCTCGCAGGTCTCGGCGACGCTCCAGGCTCGGGCGATGCACCCGTTCAGTGTGGAAGGGCGGATCGCCGTCGAAAATCTTCGGCGATCGAGCGGATTCCGTAGTCGGAGAGGTGATCGGCCAGCGGCGTCAGGACCATCGCGAGCAGACTCTCCTGTCCAGTTTAGATCCCGCGAGCGTCGCGAAAGATTCACGAATCCCGCGGGGCCCTTTCTCGTCTGAAGGCGCGGAGGCGATGAACCATGCTGAACACACTGTTTCCGATCATCGTGCTGGTGGCCCTGGTGGCCGTCCCGCTGGTCTGGCGGATCCGCGCCGACCGGCAGCGCGACAGCGCCGATGCCCTGCGCGCCGACATTCGCAATGCGGTCAATCGACGGCTCCACGGCGAGTCACTTCTCGCAGTCGAGGTCGTCCCGAAGACCCTCTGGCATCCCGGACGGATCGTTCTGAGAACGCCCGCGGGCTACGAGGACCTGACCGACGCCGTATGGCGTGACGTCGCGCGGCGCATGCCCTTCGACTACGACCTGGTCGTGAAGCCGGGTCACGTGGAAGAGCCGCCGCTGCAGCACGCGGCCTGATCCGTGGAACCGAGATCCAGATCGATGAGCATCGGCACACGGTTGAGCTCGACGGCCGCCGGCCACGGCATCGTCATGATGTCGGCCGGCGGCTTCGACCAATCCTTCTTCGGCTCGGTGGACCGCTCATGTCGCTGATGCTCGTCGTCTCGATGCGTCGTCGATCGCCGGCGCGCGGGCATCGCCGGTACGCGCGATGAGCGACGTGAGCCTGGCGCCGGCGCTCCTGGTCATCGCGCTCGGCGTGGCGCTGGCGCTTCACATGTCGCCGTCGGGCGCAGGATCGACGGTCAACCCGGCGCCGACGAGCACGGTGAGCGCCGTGGGCGGCGTGGCGATCACGGTCGCGGACATGGACCGATCAGTCGCGTTCTATTCGACCGTACTCTTCTTCGACAAAGTATCGGACGTCCAGACGTCCGGGCCGTCGATCGACCAGCTGCTCGGCGCGGTCGGCGCCCGGGTTCGCGTCGTCACGATGCGGCTCGGGCGCCGAGCGAGATCGAGCTCGTCGAGTATCTCGGCCGAAACGGGCGCCCGGTTCCTGACGACGCGCGGAGCAACGACCGCGCCCTCCAGCACATCGCGATCGTCGTCAACGACATGGACCAGGCGTACCTCTGGCTTCGCCGCCATCACGTCGAGCAGACCTCGCCGGAGCCCCAGCGGCTGCCGGACTGGAATCCGAACGCCGGCGGCATCCGCGCGTTCTCCTTCAAGGACCCGGACGGCCACGCGCTCGAGATTCTCCAGTTTCCCGCCGGGAAGGGCGACGCCCGCTGGCAGCGGCCGAGCGATCGCGTCTTCCTCGGGATCGATCACACGGCGATCGTCGTGAGCGACACCGAGAAGAGCCTGAAGCTGCTACCGCGACACGCTCGGCCTCCGGATCGCCGGCGGAAGCGAGAGCTCCGGCCTGAGCAGGAACGCCTGAGCAGCGTGCCGGGCGCCCGGCTCAGGATCACGACGCTCCGCGCCACCGAGGGCCCGGCGATCGAGCTCCTCGAATATCTGGCGCCGCGCGACGGGCGGCCGTATCCGCGGGACACGATGGGCGAGGATCTCGTCCGGTGGCACACGCTCCCGGTCACAACGGACGCCGACGCGGCCGCGATCAAGCTGGCCGCGGTCGCCGAAATGTCCGACCGGCTGGCCATCATATCGATCTCCGACGCGGCTCCCAGTTTCCGTCGGGGGATCGCGGCTGCACGATCTCGACGGTCACGCCCTGCAGCTGCGCGCACGATGAGGTAGCACGCGGGCGGCGTTTTGCCTTAGATCCGTGCCTGGCACCACGTTCGCCGCATTGATGCCATGGCACGACGATACCATCGTCTCGACGAGTCTCGGTACGCCCACACAGGGAGCCCTCGGCTCGATTCCGCTTCGATCCGCGGGCACCCGTTTTCGAATCTATCAGCAGGCGAGCAGCGTCGAGGGCTTCGCCGCGCGCCGCTGACCGTCCACGTCGCCTCGCGCCCGGGTACCATCGGTCCAGGACCGTCGGACTCGAGAATCCGCGTGATCGACACCGACGGGCGCCGCCCGTACAAATGGAAGCTGCCCTACTGGATTCAGCCGTCGGCGATCCGCGCTGGCGTCCGCCCCATCCGCCCGGAGACCCGCGTCACCCGCCGGTCAAGGCCCGTCGCGGGCATTTCGATCACGTCAGGGTGGGCACGCGGGCGTTCTCGGCCGCCAACGCGTTCGCGACCGTCCGGTGCGTGCTCGAGATCTGGGAGCACTACCCGGCCACCGGATCGTCTGGCTCTTCCGAGATCGCGAGCACCGACACCTCGAGCTCATTCCGCGCGCCGAGACCGACAACGCGTGGTCGGGTGAGGGCTTTCTCGAGTTCGGCTATTCCTCCGAGACGCCGCGGTCGGCGGCGCAGCGCTCCGGCGTGGTTGTGCGAGAACTTCGACGTCGTCGCGCACGAGGCGGGCCACCTGATCCTCAAATCCATCATCGGTAACCTGACCGCCTCGAAGAAGACGCTGGAGTATCGCGCCCACGAGCAAAGCGCGCCGCCGACCCGTGGCGTTGATCGCGTGCCTGCACTTCGACCACGTCGTCGGACGCCTCCTCGCGAACACGCGCGGACGGCTCTTCTCACGAAACATGCTCGCGGTTCGGAGAGGCGAGCCGCGGTGCCCAGATCCGGAGCGCGTTCAACTCCGCCACGATCTGGTCGCCATCGGTCGCAACGGCCGAGGCGAAATACCGACACGCACGCGTTCTCCAAGCTCTTCACCGGCGGCGCGCTCTGACGTCCCCGTCGAGATCTACGAGCAGTACCCTGGTGCGGCGCGGCGCGATTCCGGCCGGATTGGCCAGGGAATCGAAGAGCGCCATCGCGATCGCCATCGATCGAGCCTCGCCGGCCGTGACCCATCGCCGATTCCGGCAGCTCCGCCGAGCTGCCGTCCACTACGCGAGGGCCCCGGAGGAATTCGGCTGGCCCTGCTCGACGCGCGCGACGATTTCGGTCGTCTCCTCGCGAAGACGTGGGCGCGCGGACTTCCGTCGACGACTTTCCCGGCCGAGACCGCCCGCGCGCAACGAGCGTCTCCCCTTTATTCTGGCGTCGTCGCGAACATGATCGCCGCCGATCGCGTCCTCGGCGGCCGCTATGGGGCGATCATCCGGCCGCGTTCCGCCGGCGCGGAATCTCGCCCCGGCCTGACGCCGTGACCGCGCGCCTGCTCGTGACCGGCGCGGGAACCGACCGGCCGAGAACCTGATCCGAGTTTGCGAGCCGGCGAGCCGGCGGCGAGGATCGTCGGCTGCCACGACGACGCTTTCGCCCTGCGCGCCTCCGCCGCCGACACGAAGCATCTGCTCCTGCCGAGCCGGCATCGCGCGATCGTGCTCGAGCGCTACGGGCGCTCGTTCGACGCGAAAAAGATCGACCTGCTGATCCGCGACATCGGACGCCGACGCTCAGCAGATCGGGCGCGCGCGACTCGCCTTCGACGCCGCGTGTTCCTGCCGCGGACGTCGGTCATCGAGCTGTGTCAGGACAAGTATGCGCTGGCGATGGTCCCTGCGGCCCGCGGTGTGCCCACGCCCGTCACGCACGCGGTGAGGCGGCTCGCCGATATTCCCGACTCTTCCGGCGTCTGGCGCCCGCGCGACAGATATGGTGCCGGATCCGATCTGGGCAGGGGGCCTCGGCGCCCTCCTGGTGGAGACGCCGGCGCAGGCGCGGAGCTGATCGCGTACTGGGAACGCATGCGCGGAGTGCGCGCGGCCGAGTTCACCTTGTCGGAGTATCTGCCCGGGCGCGATTTCAGCTGCCAGAGCCTGTGGCACGAGGGAATCCTCGTTCTCACGAAAACGTTCGAGCGCCTCGTCCCGTTCGACGGTGAGCCGGGGACCTCGTCGGTCGCGGCGCTCGCGAAGACGGTCAACGAGCCTCGGGTGGCGGCGGTGTGCGAGGTGGCCGGCGCGCCGTGACCGGCGCGCGTGCGGGATCTACTGCTTGACGTCCGGGAGTGACGCACGCGGCGTTCCGTGCGTGACGGAGATCAACGCGGGCCGTTTCCAGCATGAGCACCAACCTGTACGACCTCGCTCGGTCGCCACAACATGGCATCGAGCTACGTGCGGCTGGCGCTCGGCCGGCCCGTGAATGTCCGGGGCGAATATGAGGCGACGGAGGACTATTATATGGTCCGTAACCCTCGACACCTTGGCGGGGATCTTTCATGCCGACGATCTCGGCGACGGAATCGAGGACGCGCGGCCGTAGCCGCGGACGCCGTGAACATTTTATGTGTTATGCGAAGGAGATCGCTGAATGCCTACCAGCAAGCCGTCGGGGCAGAAGGTCCGGGTGTCGTTTTCGGTCAGGCGCCCGAAGACCGCCAAAGCAGCGCTGCTGCAGGCGGAAGTCGAGAAGTTCGTGAAGAAGCACGGTGGCAAGATCAAGAAGAAGAAGAACCCGTTAGAGCTCAGTGCGCGGCCGTCTCCCATGCTCCGTCGGGAGGCGGCCGCGGCGAGGTAGTGCGATGACGACGAAATCCACCGAGCGCCGCGAGCGATACCAGATTCAGGGCGAGCTCGACGCGCGCGATGCCGAGGCGCTGCGGCTCGAGCTCGTCTGGCTCGCACGGCGTCACGGCTTCGAGCTCGAGGACTTCGTCGTCGAACCTGTCGCCGGCCGGCGACCCACCTCCGAAAGACCAGGAGGACGTGACGATGCCGAGACTTCAACCGAGAGGCAAGCTAGTCCGAGTGTCCTTCAACGTGAAGCGGCCGATGAGCAAGCCCGGTCTCGAGAGGCTACGGCGAGCGATGGAGAAGGTCGTGCGCCGATACGGCGGGAAGGTGCGCAAGCCCTCGAAGTAGTCAGGTTCGCTTGTCCTTCTCCGTGGAAGCCTGGGCGAGCCAGAAGCCCATGTCCATTTCACGGAATAGATCGACCGCCGTCGCCAGGTGCCGTTCGGCGGCTTGGTGGTCGTTCGCCATCCGAAGGGCGCGGCCGAGTCCGGAAGTAGCAGTGCGCGCTGAGAGGTCGCATGTCGAGCGCGGTCGTGAGCGCGAGGGCCTGCGTGAAGGTGGTCCCTGCAAGCGGCGCGTCTGGCCGGCACAGGGCGAGCTCGCCCAGAAGCCGCAGCGCCCAGGCCTCGTGGCCGCGGCGGCCATTCTGCTGCGCCACGAGCAACGCGGACTGAGCCGTTTCGGACGACTGCGCGAGCTTGCCCTCGAGCAAGTGCGCTCGCCGAGGGCCGTCAGGGCCGGTGCCTGCGCCCAACAGCCGCATCGCGCCACCGACCCCGACCGCTTCCTCCAGCAAGGGCAACGCATCGGTCAGCCGTCCCATCGCGGAGTAGCACGACCCGAGCGCAGTCGCGACCTGTGGGAACCAGATCCGAGATTCCACGTACGGCTGAGCTCCAACGCCCGCCTGAGAACGGGGACGGCGCGCTCGAGGTCGCCCTTGCGGTAGTACAGCCTGCCCAGTCCGGAGGTGGCCGCGGTGAGGTTCAGCGGCTGCTCGATGGACTCGGCGATCCGATGGATTCCTGACCGCGCACGATGCCCTCGGCGAACTCGCCCATCTCCGCCAGGCACAGCACGAGGCAGTACCGCTGAATGCACGGCGGGAGCTGCGGCAGGCCGAAGCGCTCGTACGTCAGATCGCCCACGATGGCTTCGACGTTCTTCCTGAACAGGGCTGTCGCCGAGCGGTACTCGCCGAGTCCGAGATGGATCTGTCCGACGTACGCGCGTTCGTCGCGACTTCTAGACTGGAAGTCGCGCAGGGACTCGCTGATGGCCCGGGTGCGGTTGCACATACCTCGATGGCGCGCTCGTGCAGCCCCATCTGATAGTACTGGCCGGTCATGTAGACCGACACTCGGCCGATTCGGCGCTGGTCCTGCAGCTCGTCGGCGAAGGCTTCGGCCTCCCGGAGATGCGCCAGAATCGGCTCGAGCTCGCCGAGTCGGGAGCAGCGCCAGCCGGAGATCCAGACGGATGTCGATCGCCTGCTCCGTCCATGCGCGGTCCTTGGGTAAGTGTCCGAGCGCCACGAGCGCTTGCTCGGAGATGCGTGACCGCGTCCCGGTGCGCCGAGCGGGCCGCCGCGCGCGCCCCCTGCCTGGCGCAGATAGTCGACGGCCTTGGCCCACAATGCGCCGCGCAGCGCATGATCGGGCGAGCTGGTCGACCTGTTCGACCAGCCGATTCTCATCAGAGGCGCTCGATCGCCTCCGACGATTCGCGCGTGCAGAGCGCGCCGCGCTTCGCGGGAGGAGCCGCCCGTACGCGACCTCGTGGGTCAGCGTGTGCTTGAACGTGTACTCGGTCTCGCGGCCCGGCGCTCGTCTCGTAGAGAAACTCGGCGCTCTTGAGACGCTCGAATGTCCGTCGGAGCGCGTCGTCTGCGGCAGCCCGGCCACCGCGTGGACCACGGCGAACGGCACGTCCTTGCCGACGACCGCCGCCACCTCGAGCAGTCGCGCGCTCCTCCGTCGGCGAGCCGATCGATGCGGCCGCCGAGGACTTCCTCGACCGTGTCGGGCACGGTCATCGGCGTCGCGCCGCCGATCTGCTCGCGGACGGTCCGCGCCAGCTCCTCGACGAAGAACGGATTGCCCTCGGCCTTCGCCACGATCAGCTCGTAGAGGGCATCCGCCGCCTGGTCCGCGCCGAGCACCGACCGCACGATGTGCAGGCTCTCCTCGGGGCGAGCGGCTGGAGCGCGACCTGCGTCGCGTACGACTTCTCGATCCAGGACGGCCGGTAACCCGCCGCGGTGCGTGCACACCATCAGCAGGCGGGCTCCCGGACAGATCTCCGCGAGCGACGCGAGGTACTCCTCGGACGTGCTGTCGATCCAGTGCAGGTCCTCGACGACGATGACCAGCGGCGCCTGACGGCTCTTCCGCAAGCGTCAGCTGGCGGAGCGTGTCGAAGATCCGCGCCTTCGTCACGTCGGGCGTCAGGTCGGCGAAGCGCTCCGGCGTCGTGCTCGATGTCGAGGAGATGCAGAAGCATACGGCGCGGTCTCCAGGAGATCCATGCCGGCCTCGAGGAGCGTCGTAGCGCGCCTTGTCGGCCATCAGCCCGGGCGCGTCGCCTTCGTCGATGCCGCAGGCCGCGCTGAGCACGTCGAGGATCGGCAGATAGGGCACCGCGGTGCCGTGGGAATGGCACTGGCCTTCGAGGCACGTCACGCCTTTGCCGGCGAGGCTCTCGCGGAACTCGAAGATCAAGCGCGACTTTGCCGATGCCCGCCTCGCCGCTGATTCCGACGATCTGTCCTCGGCCCCGCATCGCGGACTCGAGGCGGCTCGACAGGAGCTCGAGCTCGCGATTGCGACCGACGAACGTCGAGGCGCGCCCCTCCTGACCCGGCCCCGTCCGCCCGCGCCCCACCAGCGTGTAGGCGCGCCCGCGCGCGAACTCCTCGCCGTGCAGCTCGCGGAACTCGAATCCGCGCGTGAGGAAGGGCGCGGTCGCCTCGCTCACCATCACGCTGTCGGCGCCGCCGCGCCGCGATCGAGCGTGTTGAGCACGCTCAGCGCGGCCTGCTTGCCCTCGAGATCGAGCTCGGGCGCGCCCGTGACCCCGGCCGACGAGAATCTGGCTCGTGTGGACGCGCGACCTTGATGGCGGGACCCGTTCCGGCGTCCTGGCGAGCGCGGGTGACGGCGTTGACGATCGCCATCGCGGCGTGGGCCGCGCGGCTCGGCGCGTCCTCGGTCGGATCGAGACCGAACGCGGCGGCGATCCCGGTCGGCCCGCGTCCCTCGATCGTCCCGCCGAAGCTTCGGACCTTGTCGAGCAGCAGCTCGAGCGCGCGATTGGTTTCGAGCAGCGCTTCCGGCGCCGACGGGGCGAGCAGCGAGGCGCGCAGCATCGTGACCCGGCGGCGCTCCCACTCAGAGCGGCGCCGGCGCGGCCGGCGGCGCACGACCACCGTGGGCGCAGGCGCCTCTTCCGGAGCGACCGGCGGCGGCTTCGGCGCGGCGCACCGCGCGCCGCTCGGGTCGCGCGCGGCGGCGGCGGCGCCGGCGCCTCGCCGACCCGCAGGCCATACTTCTCGATGCGAGCCCGCAAGGTGTTTCGCGAGATTCCGAGCAGCGCCGCCGTGCGCGAGATGTTCCAGCTGGTCTGACTGCAGCACGTCGGCAACCCGGTCGCGCACGGCGTCGTCGAGCGAGCTCGCCGACCCGGCCGGCGCGGCTGCCGCAGCGCGGCGGCCGCCTTCGACGGCGACGACCGGCCGTCAGCCCGAGCGCGTCCGCGGTCACGGTCGGATCCGACGAGAGCAGCGCGACGCGCTCCATCAGGTTGGCGAGCCTCGCGGACGTTGCCGGGCCACGAGTACGCCGCGAGCGCCGCCTGCGCGTCGGCGGCCAGGGTCTTGGCCGACACGCCGTAGTCGCGTGCACGCTCGGCCGAGATAGTGCTCGGCGAGCATCAGGATGTCGCCGCCGCGCTCGCGGAGCGGCGGCAGCGAGAGCGTCAGCACGGCGAGGCGGTGATAGAGGTCCTCGCGGAAGCGGCGCGCCTGGATCGCAGACTTCAGATCTTCGTTGGTCGCGGTGAGGATCCAGACGTCGATCGGCTCGTCGCGCGTGCTGCCGGAGCCGGCGCACGGTCCGCTCCTCGAGCACCTTGAGAAGCTTCGCCTGGAGCCCTCCGGACAGAAGCCCGACCTCGTCGAGGAAGATCGTTCCCCGATGGGCCGTCTGGAGGAGGCCCGGCTTCGCGCGCCGGGCGTCGGTGAAGGCCCCTCGCTCGAAGCCGAACATCTCGGCCTCGAGCAGAGTTTCCGGAATTGCGGCGCAGTTGACGTCGACGAATGGGCCGTCCGGGCGCGGTCCCGGCGCGATGAATCAGCCGGGCCAGGAGCCCTTGCCCGTCCCGGTCTCGCCCTCGATGAGCACCGGCGGCAGCCGGCGCGCGTCCTGCTGCCGGGTCAGGAGCCTCGCGATCTTCTCCCGAATCGCCTGGATGCCCGGGCTTTCACCGAGGAGGTCCGCCAGGTGTTTCATGGTTCCAGCATCTTACTCGCCGGTCAGTACGGTGTTCAACTCTTGACCAGCGGTCGTCCGTCGCCATTCAGCCATTGCATCAGTAACCAGCCGATTTTATACGATGATTTCCGGATGGTATCGGCCTTGCGTTATGCACCGCGTTCATGGAGGACGTCATGAAGGACGCTCTGGTCGAGCCGCTGGCTCTGCTTGTTTCTACCAGCGATCGTCTCGACGCTCGGACCGATGGTGCTGCGCGGCGTCCGTCAAAGACGTCCTCGCCGATCACGCCATCGGGACCGATGCGCAGCTCGCCTGGCAGGCCCGGCTCCTCAAGGTCGAGCAGGCCATGGCTGCAAATGAGTTCACTAGAGCCGAGCTGCTGTGGCGCGAGGCCTACGCGGCGGCGCTGAAGAGCCGTCACTGGGAAGGCATGGTGGCGGCCGCGGGACACCTATCGAGCCCTGGGGGCTCGGGCCGGATTCCGGGCGACCTCGGTCGCGAAGGCCCGCCAGGCCTATCTCACGGCGCTGTTCCGGGCGCGGAGCGAAGGATCGCTCGCGGGCGTGCTGATCACCGCCGAGCGGTTCGCCGAGCTCGGCGACCGTGAGGTCGTCGAGCAATGCATTCGCGTGGCGCAGAGGGTCGTCGCCCAGTCGAGAGATCCATACGCCGCAGGAGCACCTCCGCGCCTTCACGGAGCGCTGGGCTGCGAGCGCCGCGGGAATCGAAGACGGGGATCTGACCCCATAGCGCCAGTGCTCACTTCACTTCACACGGAGGATGCTGCGATGGAGCTCTACACACGGTAGGCGCTGCGCGACGCGGACGGCGTGACGGAGGTGCAGTGATGGCGCGACCCTTGTTCGGCAAGGTCGAGACGCTCGGCCCCTGGACGGCCCACATTCAGGCGATGGACCAGGCGCTGTCGAGCGGCGACCCCGGCGAGTCGGTTCGCGCGTGGCGACAGGCGTATTCATGCCGCGCTCAGCCACCCGGGCTGGCTCGGCCTCCTCACCGTCGCCAGCGCCTCGCTCCGGCTCGCCGCCTTCCCGGGACTCGCGCGTGATGCCGCGGCGCGAGCGCGCGAGACGTACTGGATCGCGTTCTTCCGGGCTCGCCAGCAGCGCTCACTCGAACGGCGTGCTGCACGCGGCGGAGGCGTTCAGGATGCTCGGCGATCGCGCGACCGTCGAGCAGTGCATGCGCGTCGCCGAAGGGCTCGCGTCACGCGTGCCGGCGACGCGCGACGAGCTGGACCGCGTGCGCTGATCGCCTCGCGCTGCCGAGCGGGCACCGGCCGATGAACGAATGCCGATGGACGGAGCGGAGCGGCGACGTCGAGCGGCGAGGAGCTGCGGCCGGCCGCGCATGCGAGAGCGGATCTTCCTTCTTCTGCTCGGCCCTTGGGCGGAGTCGACGGCGACCCAGCCGCGCGACTTCATGCAGTCGTCGTCGAGCTTGCCCTTGACCGTGCACTCCTGACAGTCGCGCCGGAACTCCGCCGTCGTGTACGTCTGAATCGAGCTTCATCCACTCGCGGCTGTCGGCGCCGCACGCGCTCGTCGCGAGCGCCACGAGCGAGACGCCGTATGTCAGCTTGTTGCGCATACTTCGTCGCATTGTATCGCACCGAGTAACGCGGGCCGCTCAACGCTCGGGCGCGGCGTTCCGCGGTGGAGCGGTCGCGGCGAACAGCACGTAGCCGACGCCCGAGCGCGCGAGCCAGACCCGGCGGAGCTCTGTCGAGCCGGTAGCGTCGCGCGACCTCCGAGCCCGGGCGCCGCCGGGTCGTTGACGAACACGTCGTCGCCGGCATAGCCGGTCAGCACGAGCAGGTGTCCCGACGTCTCCGCGATCGCCGCATCGGTCAGCTCGCCCGGGCCGTACCGGACCGGACGCGATCACCGGCATGCCACGCTCGAGGCACCACGCGGCGGCGGCCCAGTCGGGAAAGCGCAGGAGGTAGCCGCCGATCGCCGCGCCGACCCGCGGCGCGTATCGCCGCCGGCCACACGCCGTAGAGATCGAGCTCAGGCTGGAACATCTCGCGGGCGAGGTCCGCGACCGCGACGCGACGACCGTAGTAGGCCAGCACCATCGCCACGCACGTCGGCGAGCAGATGCGATGTCGGATCGCGGCGTCCTCCTCCATCTGGCTGAGCGCCGGAACGACGAGGCGGGCGCCGCCGGACGCCGGCGACTCTTCGCCGGACCGGGGCTCCACGCCGAAAGCGACGCGCACCACGGCGACAGCGAGCGGCCGGCGCATCGGCGTTCGCGCGCAGGACCAGACGGACGCGCTCGGCCGGCGGGTTCGCGATGAACTCGTCGATCTCGCAGACGAGCGGTCGCCGAACGCGCGGCGCCGCGGCGAATCCCGCTCGCCCGACGGTGGCGCCCGCGATCCAGGGCGACCACGCGCCGGCCGCGAATGCCGAGAGCTCGAAGCGAAAGCCGAGCGAGGCTCGTCGCCGAGCGCGCTGAGCGCCGGCACCAGGCGGTGAGCGGGCTCCCGGGGTCGCCACTCCGGAAGCGTCACGATCAGAGTCGTCCCGGTCCGGCGTGACGGCAGGAGCCGCGCGAGCGACGCCGCGGGCGCACGAGGGCGGCACGACCCGAGCGAGCGCATCCGACGGCCACGCCGAGGCGGCGAGGAACAGGTCAGTGGGCAAGCGGCCGCGTGTCTCTCGAGGCACCGGGGAGTATCGGGGGCGTGGGCGAGACGTGCTCGCCCACGGCACTCCCCTGTTCATGTTGCGCAGACCGGGCTGCGCGTCCCAGCTTGCGTCGGGAGTGGATTACTGCAACTCGCGGGCGCCGCTCGGAGCCGCTAGCAGGCTCCGTGGGGCGCGGCTGATCAAGTCCGGTGGTGTCTCCATCCAACACCTCCTGGATTCGCGTGGGCCCACGACGGTGCGCGACATCCGATCGCGTCACCGTAATTCCTGTCTACTCCCGAGGTGGGGGACGTCAAGTCAGGCTCACCGCGCCTGACACTTGATCATGGGCTCGCTCGCGCCTCGAGGCGCTCACCTCGCACCGCCACGGCAGCCGCGGATCGAGCACGTCGCGCAGGGCGTCGCCGAGCATGTTGAAGCCGAACACGGCGAGCGAGATCGCGACGCCCGGCCAGATCGCCATCCACGGAGCGCGGAACATGTAGGTCCGGCCGGAGCCCGAGAGCATCGCGCCCCACGCCGGATACGGCGGCGGCACGCCGAAGCCGAGGAACGAGAGCGCCGACTCCGCGAGGATCGCGGTGCCGAGGCCGATCGTCGCCAGGATGATGATCGTCGCGGTGACGTTCGGCAGGATGTGGCGCACGATGATCCGCGCGTGCCCGCAGCCCACGGCGCGCGCGCGCCTCGACGTACGTGCCCTGGCGTCACGCCGATCGTCGCGCCGCGGATCACGCGCGAGTTGACGGCGGCGATGATGACCGCGAGCGAGAGCACCACGTTGAGGAGCCCGGGCCCGAGCACCGCCATCACCGACAGGACGATGACGAGATACGGAAACGAGAGCCACGCGTCGACCACGCGCTGCACGACCAGATCGTAGACGCCGCCGAAGTAGCCGCTCGAGACGCCCGACCGCGGTGGCGAGCAGCGACCGCCAGCGCCGACGGTCGCGAAGCCGCACCGTGACCGACACGCGCGCGCCGTAGACGATGCGGCTCCACATGTCGCGGGAGAGGTTGTCGGTGCCGAGCCAGTGACGTCGCCGAGGGCGGCTTCATGCGGGCGCCGCGAATCGTCTCGTCGTAGCCGTACGGCGCGATCTGCTCGGCGAACACCGCCATCACCAGCAGCGCGCGACGATCGACGGCGGCCCGATCGCGCCGAGCGGCTTGCGTCGCGCGAATCAGCCGCTGGCCAGCGAGCTCGCGCGCTGGCGACGACTGCCCCGCCACGATCGCGGCTCGCGCGCACCGTGCGCCGCCTGTCTGACTGCTCGGCGCGACCGTACGCTGCGGGATCTCGTACGTCGACGTGTAACTGACGTCGCGGAGCGGCGCGCCGCCCGATCAATACCGGATCCGCGGGTCGAGGACCGGCATAGAGCGCGTCGACCGTGAGGTTGATCGAGCACGATCAGCGAGACGACGACGAGGTTGACGCCCTGGATCACCGGATAGTCGCGCTGGTTGATCGCGTCGAACAGGAAGCGGCTCATGCCGGGCAAGCCGAATACGGTCTCGATGATGACGGTGCCGCCGATCACCTGGGGCAGCTGGGTGCCGAGCAGCGTCACGACCGGAATGATCGCGTTCCGCAGGCCGTGCTTCATGACGATCACGCGCTCGGCGAGCCCCTTCGCCCACGCCGTGCGCACGTAGTCCTGGCGCAGCACTTCGAGCAGCATGCCGCGGGTCAGGCGCATCAGCGCGGCGCCCGTCGCGATGCCGAGGATCAGCGCCGGCAGCAGCAGCTGGGTCACGTGGCCCACCGGATCGCGCGAGAACTCGACGAAGCCGGTGACCGGGCCGCCAGCCCCACCAGATCGCGGGCAGCACGATCAAGAGCGTCGCGAGCCAGAATCCGGGCACCGAGAGCCCGAGGATCGCGGCGCTCCGGGCGATGTAGTCCGCGATCGTGTCCTGGCGTGCGGCGGAGATGAGGCCGACCGGTATCGCGATCAGCAGCGCGAAGAACGAGGCCGAGACACGGCGAGCTCGAACGTGATGGGCAGGCGCTGGCCGATCTCCTCGAGCACCGGGCGCTTGCGTCCACAGCGACTCGCCGAGATCGCCGCGCGCGACCCGGCCCAGCCACTCGACGTACTGCACCGGCAGCGGCCGGTCGAGGCCGAGCTTGGCGCGCAGCTCGTCGAGGTCCTTCGCGTACGCCTTCTCGGCCAGCATCAGTACGACGACGTCGCCGGGGATCAGCCGCGGCAGCGTGAAGACGATCAGCGACGCGATCAGCAGCGACGGGATCGCGACCAGGAGTCGCTTGGCGAGGTACCGCCTCAGCACGGAGCGGCTGAGCATCGCGGCCTAGCGATCGAGCCACGCGGCCATGAGCCGCCCGCCGTAGTCGTAGCCCATGTTCGGCGCGTAGTTCTTGAGCGCGCCTTCCCACACCGCGACGTAGACGGTCGACGGCATCTGGACGTAGTACTGCTGCTTGGCCAGGTGGCGCTGGATGTCGTAGATGATCTCGCGGCGCTTGGCGAGATCGAGCGTCCGCCGCTGGCGCACGAGCATGTCGGCCACCACCGGATCGTTGATGTGGCTCTGGTTCTTCAGCTCCTCGGGATAGTACTGGCCGAACAGGAAGTTGTCGGGCTCGAGGAATCCCGTCTGCGGGCCGAAGGTCATCGAGTCGAACTTGCCGTAGAAGCAGGTCGCGATGTAGGCGCCGTACTCCTTCTGGTCGATCTTGACGTCGATGCCGACCGCCTTGAGGTCCTTTTGCACGAGCTGCATGATGTCGACCAGCACCGGCGTGCCGTACGTCGTGAAGCACATCGTGCCCGGAAACCCGTTCGGATAGCCGGCGGCGGCGAGCAGCCTCTTGGCCTCGGCCGGATCGTACTTGTAGTACTTCGCGCCCTCGCCGAGCTTGTCGAGCGGGATCGACCACTCCTTGAGCGCGGCCGGCACCGGCGGGTTGATCGCGCCCACGCCCTCGTACGCGGATTCGATGATGGCCTTGCGGTCGATGGCCAGCGACATGGCGTGGCGGACACGCACGTCGCTGAACGGCTTCTGGTCGGTGCGCATCGAGATGTGGTTCATCACCGGCGACGGGAACTCGACCGTCTTGAGCTTCGGCCGCCTCTGCGCGAGCGTGCCCTTGATCTGCACCCAGTCGACCCGGTCGATCGTGCCCGGAACTGCCCAGCCGAGGTCGTACTTGCCGCTGAGGAACGCCGCCATGCGCGAGGCGTTGTCCTCGTCCACCGTCGCCTCGATGCGCTCGATGTACGGCAGGCCCTGGCAGGAAGTAGTTCGGATTGCGCACGTAGGTGAGCCCGACGTTCGGGCGGTACGAGTCGAGCATCCAGGGGCCGGTGCCGATGACCGACTCCCACTTCTTGAGGTCGCCGCCATGCTTGTCGACGACTTCCTTGGCGACGATCGCGACCGCGTGAGGGTTCGCCAGCATGTCGAGGAACCAGACGAACGGCTCCTTCAGCGTGAACTTGACGGTGTACTTGTCGGGCGCCTCGACCTTGTCGACCGACTTGAGCATGTAGGCGTTGGCGTTGCCCTTGACGGTCAGGAAGTGGTTCACGCTGAACACGACGTCGTCGGCCGTCAGCTCGCGCCCGTTGACCGGCGGCTTGTTGTGCCAGCGCACACCCTTGCGCAGCTTGAAGACGTACGTCGTCTCGTTCGGCTGCGTCCACGACTCGGCCAGGTCGCCCTCGATCGGGAACGTGCCGGGCACGACGCTCGGGCCCGCCTTGTGCCGGAGCAGCCGGCTGTGCGTGAAGCTGAGCGCGATGTGCGTCTTGTACGAGATCGTCTGGAACGGGTCGAAGTGCGGTGGATCCCACGTCCGGATCGCCAGGGTGCCCCCGCGCTTGGGCGTCTGAGCGCGCGCCACGGCCGGAGCCAGCGACGCTCCGGCCAGCGCGGCGCCGCCCAGCTTCAGCAGGTGCCGTCGGCTGAGATTCATGGACTCCTCCGCGACCTCACGCGCCGGCGGCGATGACCGCGAGCGCCTGGTCGAAGATCTCGATCGTTTCCGCGACGTCCTTGTCGGTATGGGCGAGCGATACGTAGATCTTGTTCACGGCCTTGACGATCTTGCGGCGCACCAGCTCCTGGTTGAAGCGCTTGATCCGGTCGCGGTCGGCGGTGAGCGTCGCGCGATAGTCGACGACCTCGCGGTCGGTGAAGAAGATGTCGAATACCGGCGGCTCGCCGCTGACCTGCGCGGGCGAGGCCGTGCTTGCGCGCGGCGGCGGCCAGCCCCTCGCGCAGCCGCGTGCCGGTCTTGAAGAGCCGTTCGTACATGCCGGGCTTCCGCAGCTCGGCCAGGGTCGCGAGGCCGGCCGCGCACGCGATGGCGTTGCCGTTGAAGGTTCCGGCCTGCCAGACGTAGTCCGCGGTGCCCTCGAGGGCCGCGTCGAAGTGGCGCATGATCTCCTTCGGCCCGGCGATGCACGCGAGCGGAAAGCCGCCGGCCACCACCTTGCCGTAGGCCGCCAGGTCCGGCACCACGCCGTAATATTCCTGGGCGCCGCCGTAGGCGAAGCGGAATCCGGTCACGATCTCGTCGAAGATCAGCGGCACGCCGTACCGGCGCGTCGCGGCGCGCAGTCCCGGCCAGGAAGCCCGGCGCGGGGACGATCGTCCGCTGGTAGGGCTCGATTAGCACGGCGGCCAGCTCGTCGTGGTGCGCGGCGATCAGCGCCTCGGCCGTGGCCAGATCGTTGTACGGGGCGATCAGCACCTCGGCCTCGATCGCGTGCGGCACGCCGGCCGAGTCCATCATCGGCGCCGGAAACGCCTTCGGCGAGCGGGGCACCACGCTCATCAGCGCGTAGTCGTGCGTGCCGTGAAAGCCGCCCTCGAACTTCATGATCTTGTCCCGCTTGCGGAACGCGCGCGCGACGCGAAGCGCGAAGAACGTCGCCTCCGAGCCGCTCGACGTGTAGCGCACCTGCTCGGCGCACGGGACGGCCTTGACGATCTCTTCGGCGAGCTGGATCGCCGGCTCGTTCAGGAGGAAATACGAGGTGCCGCGGGCCATCTGCCGCTCGACCGCCGCGACGACGGCCGGATGCGCGTGGCCGAGCAGCATCGGGCCGGAGCCGAGGAGGTAGTCGAGATACCGTTGCCCGGCCATGTCGTACAGGTACGCGCCCCGGCCTTCCTTGACGACGAATTCGAGGCCGGGTCCGCTGCGATGACTGCCCAGGATGCCTCCGGGAAGGACCTGCTCCGCGCGGCGCAGAAGATTGTCTTGATCGCTCATCGGTGAGCCTCCGTCAAAACTGTTCCGGTGATCATACGCGAGAACCCTCACCGGTCAAGAGCACTCCGGCCCCGGCGAAACCACCCCGCTTGAGCAGCGCCAGGGCGCGGTTGGCGTCCTCGAGCGCGAAGGTCGTGGTGGCCGGCTGGATCGGAATCCGGCTCGCTTCGGCCAGGAGCTCCTCGCCGTCGGCCCGGGTGTTGGCGGTCACGCTCCGAACGCTCCGCTCCTGGAACAGATCGCGCTCGTAGTCGAGCGGCGGCACCGGGCTCATGTAGATGCCGGCCAGCGCCAGGGTGCCGCCGCGGTCGAGATTGCGCAGCGCGACCGGCACGAGCTCGCCGGCAGGCGCAAAGAGGATCGTGCCGTGCATTTTCGCGGGCATCGTGTCGCCGATGCCGCCCACCCACGTTGCGCCCAGCCGGCGCGCGAGCGCCCGGTGCGATTCCTCGCGCGTGCAGACGAACACCTCGCACCCGCGGGCGCGGGCGACCTGAAGCGTCACGTGCGCGGAGGCTCCGAATCCATAGATGCCGAGCCGGCCGCCCGGCCTCACCTCGCTCAGCTTGAGCGCTCGGTAGCCGATGATGCCCGCGCAGAGAAGCGGCGCCGCCTCGGCATCGCCGAAAACGGGCGGGATCGCGTAGGCGAAGGCCTCGGACACCACGGCATAGTCGGCGAACCCGCCGTCGGCGTGATAGCCGGTGAACACGGCGCTCTCGCAGAGATTCTCGCGGCCCCTCCGGCACGCCTCGCACTCCCCGCACGTCCCGCGGAGCCACGCGATCCCGACGCGGTCACCGGTCTCGAACCGGCGCGCGTTCGCTCCGGCGCCCACGACACGGCCGACGACTTGATGGCCGGGCACGACCGGCGCGCGGACGAGCGGAAGCTCGCCCTCGACGATGTGCAGATCGGTTCGACAGACTCCGCAGGCGCTGACGCGGACCAGGATTTCGCCGGGCCCGGGCACCGGAGTCGGGCGAGCTTCGAGACGCAGCGGCGAGGTTTCGATCGGCGCCGCGGCGGCGAGGACGAGCGCTCGGCCCAGGCTCACTCCCGCCCGCTCTCGCCACGAGCTTCTTCGCGCGCGAGAGGTGCGGGGCGTCGACCATCTGGCCTTTGAACGTGAACGCGTACACACCCCGCCGGGCATGCTCGTCGAACAGCGCGATCAGCTGGCGCGCCTCCTCGACCGATTCCTTCGACGGCGTGAAGACTTCGTTGATCACGGGAACCTGGTTGGGATGGATCGAGATCTTGCCGGTGAAGCCCATCGCCACTCCGTCCTCGCACTCGCGCCGCAGGCCGTCGAGATCCGCGATGTCGGTGAACACCGTGTCGATCGCCTCGAGCCCGGCCGCGGCGGCGACCACCGCGCACATGACGCGTGCGTAGCGCGGGATGTCCATGTACCGCCCCTGAGCGTCGCGGACCCGGCCGAGTCCCATCGCGGCGCCCAGGTCCTCGACGCCCCAGGAGATCGCGACCGTCCGCGGTGTGGCCGCGGCGATCTCGCGGATGTTCAGCAGCCCTTCCGGCGTCTCCGTCGCGATCAACGTGAGCCGAGTCGCGCCGTTCGGAATCCCGTGGTGCTGCTCGAGCCGGTCGAGGATCCGGACGATCGCACGGATGTCGGCGGCGCTGCCGGGCTTCGGTACCACGTAGCCGTCGGGGCGCGACGCGATCGTCTCCTCGAGATCCGCCTGTCCGAGCCCGGTGGCGATCGGATTCATCCTCACCCATCGCTCGCGGCCGCCGAACTCGCGGGTGAGCCACTCCCGGACCACGCCGCGGGTGGCCGCCTTGCGATCCGGCGCGACCGCGTCCTCGAGATCGAGGATCAAGCCGTCCGCCGGAATGGTCAGGGCCTTGGCGAGCATGCGATCGTTGCCGCCCGGCACGAAGTGGAGCGATCGGCGCCGGCGCGCCATCTCAGGCGCCCTTCTTGCGCATCATCGCGTTGCGCCGCGCCACCATGACGACCTCGCCGTGCTGGTTGAGCGCGCGGTGCACGAACGTCACGATGCCCCACTGCGGGCGCGAGCGCGACTCGCGCTTCTCGACGACCTCGGTCTCGGAATAGATCGTGTCGCCGTGGAAGACGGGCTTCGGGAACTCGACCTTCTCGAAGCCGAGGTTCCCCACGGTCGTGCCGAGCGTCGTCTCGCCGACCGAGAGCCCGACGGCCACGCCGAGCGTGAAGAGACTGTTCACCAGCGGCTTGCCGAACTCGGCTTTCGCCGCCGCGTGAAAGTCGACGTGGAGCGACTGCGGGTTCATCGTGAGGCAGGAGAACCACACGTTGTCCGCCTCGGTCACCGTTCGTCCGGGCTGATGCCGGAAGGTCTGGCCGATCTCGAGCTCGTCGAAGTACTTTCCTGCCACGTCGGGCCTCCGGATGTCGTTCGGGTTCCGCGCTTGACAGCGGTCGTGCCAGATTCTATCAATGATGCGCCATGGAAAACTCCTACGACATCGCGATCATCGGCGGCGGCATCGTGGGCCTCGCCACCGCGCGGGCCCTGGGCGAGCGCGTCCCGAGCGCGCGGCTCGTCATCCTCGAGAAGGAAGCCAAGCTCGCCACCCACCAGACCGGCAACAACTCGGGCGTCATCCACTCCGGCATCTACTACAAGCCCGGCTCCTACAAGGCCAAGCTCTGCGTCGAGGGCAAGGGGCTGATGCTCGACTTCTGTCAGAAGCACGGGATCCGCGTCGATCACGTCGGCAAGGTGATCGTCGCGACCGAGCAGGCCGAGCTGCCGCGCCTGCAGACGCTCTACGAGCGCGGCGTCGCCAACGGCGTCCCGGTGGAGATGATCGAGCCGGCGCAGCTCCGGGAGATCGAGCCGCACGCGAATGCGCTCCGGGCGATCCGGTCGCCCTCGACCGCGATCGTCGACTACAAGGAAGTCTGCGCCGCGATGACGCGCGAGCTGACCGCCCGCGGTGTCGCGATCGAGACCGGCGCCGGCGTGACGTCGATTCGGCGCGGCGCCGGCGCCATCGAGCTGGTCACGCCCCGCGCCGTCGTGCGGACCACGCGGATCGTGAACTGCGCCGGCCTCTACTCGGACGTGGTGGCGCGGATGGCGGGCGCGAAGGTCGATCTCCGGATCATCCCGTTCCGCGGCGAGTACTACATGATCCGGCCGGAGCGTCAGGACATCGTCCGCGGGCTCATCTATCCGGTGCCCGATCCCGAGTTCCCGTTCCTCGGCGTCCACCTCACGCGCACCGTGCACGGCGAGGTCGAGGCCGGTCCCAATGCGGTCCTGGCGTTCGCGCGCGAGGGCTACCGCTTCGCCACGGTGAGCCCGAGCGAGCTCGCGGGCACCTTGACCTACAGCGGCTTCTGGCGGATGGCCCGGAAGTACTGGCAAACGGGAAGCTACGAGATGTACCGCTCGCTCAGCAAGAACGCGTTCGTCCAGGCGCTCCAGCGGCTCGTCCCCGCGCTGCGTCCCGAGGACGTCACGCGCGGCGGCGCCGGCGTTCGCGCCCAGGCGGTGAGCCCCGACGGCTCGCTCGTCGACGACTTTCGTATCCTCGCCGAGGCGGACGCGATCCACGTGCTCAACGCGCCCTCGCCCGGCGCCACGGCCTCGATCGCGATCGGGCGTCACATCGCGGGGCTTGCCGTCGAGAACTTCGGCCTGAAGTAGCGCGTCGCCACTAGTCGCGCGCGAAGGCCACGCAGATCACCCCGGCGAGCACGACCGAGGCGCCGGCGAGCCGCGGGGCCAGCCGCCCTTCGCCGAGCCACAGGCTTCCGATGAACGCCGAGAACAGGATCGACAGCTCGCGCGACGCCACCACGTAGCCGACCTTCGAGAGCCTGAAGGCGAAGAGCACGAGCAGATAGCTCGTCAGATTCATCGCCGAGGCGACGAGGATCGTCGGCCAGCGCCGGCGCCACTCGTTGACGAGCGTCCGGCGATCCGCGAGGACGATCGGGCTCAGGATGACGCTGAGGCCGAGGCCCATCAGCGCGATGTAGGGCATCGGGTGCAGGCGGGCGACGCCTGCCTTGTCCACCAGCGAATAGGTCGCAATGGTCACTCCAGTCACGACGGCCCAGACCGTTCCCGCGCCGATTCCGATCCCGGTCGATCCGCGCGCGGCCGATGGGCTCCGGCTGAGCGAGACGATCCCGAGGACGACGAGGCCGATTCCGAGCGAGCCGAGCCATGACAGCCGCTCTCCGAACACGGGCAGCGCGATCAGCGGGACCAGGGCCACGCCGAGCCCGCGCGCCATCGGGTAGACGCGGGAGAAGTCTCCGAAGCGATAGGAGCGGCTGAGTGCCCAGAAATAGACTGCGTGAATGCCTATGCTCGCGGCAACGAACGGCAGACCGGCGCTCGGCGCAGGCTCCGCGGGAAGGCGCAAGAGGCCGATCGGCAGCAGGAGCAGGGTCGCCAGGGACACGGAGGACCAGAGAAAGGCGAACTGGTTCTCGGCGCGCTTGGCCAGCGCGTTCCACGTCGCGTGAAGAACAGCGGCGCACACGACGAGGGCGAGGGCAGGGCCGCTCACCGCACGATCTTACCGAACTTCAGGTGCTGGTACGCCCGAAAACCCCTCTATTGACAGGGGTTTGGCCCTCAGGTAAAATTCTATCCCCATGATTACCGTCCCGGCGCGCCGTGTGAAGCAGTTCGGCGTTGAGTTCTATCAGGCCGGCCTTTCGGCCAAGGATATCGACCGGTTAGTCAAGTTCGAGGTCCTGGGCTATTCGGGCGGCCCCGCCAACGAGCCCCCAAGAAGACGCGGATGAACCGATCGCGCGTCAACTGGGACAGCCTCGAGAAGCGAATCGGCGAGAGCGAGGCCGCCTACCAGCGGCCGGTCATCCGCCGGAAGATCGACGAGCTCGTGGCCTATTACCGGGAGTGCAAGGACGCGGCGACCCTGCCCGCGATCCCCGGTGCCGTCATCATCACCTCCGAGCGACGGTTCACCTTCACCCCGGTCGCGGGTCAGCACGACCTCGGACTGCTCCAGATTCCGGAGGAGCACGGCGTCCTGCGCGTGCTCGACGGCCAGCATCGTCTCCTCGCCCTGCACGCCTTGTCGCAGGCGGGCGAGAACATGACGATCGAGGTCCCGGCGGTGCTGTTCGACTCGCTCGACGCTCGGCAGATCGTCGAGCTGTTCGTCACGATCAACGCCAAGCACACGCGCCTGAACCCGTCGCACATCATCAGCCTGGCCGGTCGCAAGCTCTATCCCGACGCGAACCAGGCGCTCGCCCACGACGTGATCCGCTCGCTCAACGAGGACGACACCTCGCCGCTCCACGGCGAGATCAAGATGCTCGGCACCGGGCGCGGACGCGTGAGCCAGGCGCCGCTCGCCGAGGAGATCGTCGACTTCTTCGAGACGGTCGAGAAGGTCGGCAGCGGCGGCAAGCTCCAGGAGCTGCGGGGCGGCGCCAAGCGCTTCTTCCTGAACTACATCAAGGCGCTCTCGACCACGTTCCCGGCCGCCTGGGCCGGCCGCAAATACTCGATCAAGACCGGCGCCGCGCTCCGCGCCTTCATCCGGACGGCGCCCGACGTCATGGCGCGCGCCCGCGAGCTGCGCCGCGATCCGTTCGACCTGAACGCGATCCGCGAGGCGATCAAGCCGTGGAGCGAGCGGCTGCGCGACCGGCGCTTCGAGACCGAGGGCGAGTGGAAGCTGAAGCTCGCCGGCGGCACGCGCGGGACCGTCGAGGTCCTCACGCGCGAGCTGCGCGACGCGCTCCGATAAGCCGGAGCGCTCCGCTCACTTCTTCTTGAGCGTCACGTCCTCGAGCGGCGCCGACCAGGGGTAAGGGTCGATCTTCAAGAGGGCCGCGTCGCCGACGCGCGGCCCGATTCCGCTGGGCCAGATGTACTCCCACATCGGGCCGAACCGCACGCGCTCGTGGAGCAATTGCTGGATCTGGGCCAGCATCTGCTCGCGCTTCTTCCGGTCCGTTTCCCGCGCCTGCTGCTTGAAGAGCGCGTCGACGTCGGGGTCGGCGCCACGCGCGAAGGAACCGTCGCTCGGCACGAACTCCGCCATCCGTGACGCGGCGTTGCCGTAGATCGCGTGGATGCAGACGCAGAGGCCCTTGAGCTTCTTCGTGAGCCACGCGGTCTGGAAGGCCGCGCGCTCCATCGTGATCATCCGCGTCCTGATGCCGACCGCCGGTGAGATTCGTCGCCACCGCCTCGCCCATGGAGAAGTACGGCGGATACGGATACAGATCGCCGGCGTCGAAGCCGTTGGGATAGCCGGCCTCGGCCAGGAGCTTCTTCGCCCTCGCCGGATCGTAGGGATACGGCTCGAGGGCCAGGGTGAACTCGAACTTGCGCGGGGCGAGGCTTCCGGTGGGACGCGAGGCTCCGAGATTCTCCGCCTCGTTCAAGGAGCGCAGGTCGATCGCCTCCATCGCGGCCAGCCGGACTCGCTTGTCGGCCCACGGCGATTTGGGATCCCACTGGTCGAAGAAGTCCACGAAGTGGATCCCGATCGCGCCCGAGAACGCGAGCTTGAGATTGGGATCTCGCTTGAGCTCGAGCGCGGTGGGCGCGTCCAGCAGATAGGCGACGTCGACCTCGCCCTTCTTCAGCATCGCCGCCCGCGTGGTCGCTTCCGGGACGCTCTTGAAGACGAGGCGCTTCACCGACGGCATCTTGCGCCAGTAGCTCTCGTTGGCTTCCATGACGATCTCGATGCCGGGCGTGTTGCTGACGAACTTGTACGGGCCGAGCCCGATCGGCTGCTTGCGGAACCCCTCGTCGCCGACCTTCTCGATGTACTTCTTGGGCACGATCCAGCTCGACGCGGTCGCCAGGGTCCCGTAGAACGCCATGAAGTCGGGGAACGGCTCGTGCAGATGGAAGCGCACGCGGTAGGGATCGACGATCTCGATGTCGCGCACCTTCTCCTTGAGGATCCGCGAGCTCTTGGCGCGCATGGAAGCTGAACTTCACGTCCTCGGCGGTGAACGGATCGCCGTTGTGGAACTTCACGCCCTGGCGCAGCTTGAACTCGTAGGTCTTCTGGTCGGGGCTGAGCGTCCACGACTCGGCCAGGCTCGGCGTCATGAGATTGCCGGGCATCGGCTTCACCAGGGCATCGTGGATCCCGTAGAGCACCCAGAACGGCGTGATGAAACCGAGAACCTCGCCGGGATCGAGCCAGGCCTGAGGCACCGTCACGTAGAGGGCCCAGCGCATCTCGCCTTCGGGCTTCGCCTGCGCCTCCGCCCGGCCGGCGACGCCGCTCGTCAGCGCGGCGCACAGCACGGCCCCGACGAGCGTCCGGACGATCCAGGGGCCGAAGGCGTGCCGGGGATTCATGCCGCGAGCCCCTGAGACGACCGCGTCTTTCCGGAGGGTGGCGATCTCCTCGGTGCCGTAGCCGAGCTCGCGAAGAATCTCGTCGGTGTGCTCGCCGTGCGTCGGGGCGGCGCGGCGAATCGCGCCGGGCGTGCGCGAGAGCGTCGCCGGGAGCCCCTGCACCAGCATCTCGCCGCGCTCGGGATGCCGGACCCGCTGCGCCATCCCGAGGTGCTTGATCTGCTCGTTCTCGTAGACCTCTTTCACGTTGAAGATCGGCCCCGACGGCACGCCGGCGCGATTGAGCGTCTCGATCCACTCGGCGCTCGGCTTCTTCACGAGCACGCGATCGATCTCGGCGTTCATCTGCTTGCGGTTCTTCGAGCGGTCGGCCAGGGTCTTGAAGCGCGGATCGTCGATCAGCTCGGGCGCGCCGATGGCGGTGCAGAGCCGCCGGTACATCGTCTGGCCCGACGCGGCGATGTTGATGTGTCCGTCGGCCGTCGTGAAGACGCCCGTCGGAATGCCGGTCGGGTGATCGTTGCCCGCCTGGGGCGGGATCTCGCTGTCGATCAGCCAGCGCGCGGCCTGGAAATCGAGCATGGTGACCATCGCCTGCAGGAGCGAGGTGTGCACCCACTGCCCCTTGCCGGACTTCTCGCGCTCGAGCAGCGCGACCAGGATTCCCTGCGCCAGGAACAGCCCGGAGGTGAGATCGGCGACCGGGATTCCCACGCGCACGGGCCCCTGGCCCGGAAGGCCGGTGATGGACATGAGCCCGCCCATCCCCTGCGCGATCTGGTCGTAGCCCGGACGCTCGGCGTACGGACCGGTCTGGCCGAAGCCCGAGATCGAGCCGTAGACGAGCCGCGGGTTCACCTTGGACAGCGCCTCGTAGTCGATGCCGAGCCGCTTCTTGACGTCGGGCCGGAAGTTCTCGACGACGACGTCGGCGCGCCGCGGCGATCTTCTTGATGATCTCGACCCCGCGCGGATGCTTGAGGTCGAGCGTCATCGAGCGCTTGTTCCGGTGCAGGTTCAGGAAGTCGAAGCCGAGCGCGGTGGAGTCGCCCTCCATCTCCTCGCGCTGCCTCGATCTTGATGACGTTGGCGCCCATGTCGGCGAGCTGGCGCACCGCGGTCGGGCCCGAGCGGGCGCGGGTGAGATCGAGAACCGTGTAGCCTTCGAGTGGTAGTGGCATCAGCGTGTCTCCGCGGGGAGGACGGCCGACCCCGTCTGCGAGGCGGGATTGCGTCGCGTCCATTTTCCGGCATCCACCGCCGTGAGGAAGTCGAGCACGGCGCGATTGAACGCCTCGGGCTCTTCCAGGTTGATCGTGTGCCCCGACTTCGGCAGGACGACGAGCCCTGACGTCGGGATCTTGCGCTTCATGAAGATGCCCGGCTCGAGGCACGGATCGTCCTCGTCACCGGTCATGATCAGGGTCGGGACGTCGAGCTTCTCGAGCTGGGGCCCGAGGTCGAGGATCGACGGCCGCTGCATCTGTACGCCCCGCTGGGTGAGCGCGTGGCCCTTCGCGGAGCCCTCGGCGAGCTGGGCGTGGAACTCGCGCCAGCCGAAGGGATCCTTGTCCATGAACTGCACGCGCGTCGGCCCCTTCGAGTACATCGCGGCGGTCTTCACCATGCCCGTCTTCTTCGAAGCGGCGCGCGACGACCTCGGTGTCCTTGCGGAATTTGTCGCGCTCGCCGGGCACGCTGCCGTAGCCGGCGCCGGCGACAACGAGCGAGAGCGCCCGGTCCGGATGCCGCAGGCCGAAGTGGAGCGTCGCGAAGCCGCCCATCGAGAGGCCGCACACGTGGGCCTTCTGGATCTTCAGGCCGTCGAGCACGCCGCGGATGTCCTCGGCCGCGCGCTCCTGCGAGTACGCCTTCACGTCGTCGGGCACGTCCGACGGCGGATAGCCGCGCGCGTTGAACGCGATCGCGCGATAGCGGCGCGAGAAGAAGCGCATCTGCAGGTGCCAGCTCCGGTGGTCGCCGGCGAACTCGTGCACGAAGACCAGCGGCAGGCCCTGCCCCGACTCCTCGTAGTGGATGTTGACGCCGTCGACTCGCACGGTGGGCATGGCTCTGGCCTCAGTCCGTCCAGGGGAAGTTTGCTTTGACGATGTCGAACGTCTTCTTGCCGGCCGGAAGCTGCGCGGTCACGTGATCGCCGACGTTCTTGCCGATGAGCGTGCGCGCCAGCGGCGACATGATCGAGATCCGTCCCTTGGCGGGGTCCGCCTCGTCCGAGCCCACGATCTGGTAGCGGATCTCCTTGCCGTTCTCGTCCTCGAGCAGGACCGTCGAGGCGAAGGTGACGCGGTCGCCCGAGGTGGGCGGATCGATGACCTCGGCGGCGCCGACCTTGCCCTCGAGCTCGGCGATGCGGCCCTCGATGAACGACTGCTTCTCGCGCGCCGCGTGGTATTCCGCGTTCTCGGAGAGGTCGCCGTGCGCCCGCGCCTCGGCGATGGCCTTGATGATGGCGTGCCGATCGATGTGCTTCAAGCGGTCGAGCTCGTCGCGCAGGCGCTCGAACCCCGGGCGCGTCATCGGCGTGCGCTGGATCGACATGGTCCCTTAACTTAACACGGTCCGCGGAGTCGCCGCCGGCCGCTCGGTTCTATTCCTCGTCATCGACCCGCGAGCGTTTCAGCGCGCGCCGGCGCTTCTTGCGGGCCTGGGCCTGCTTCCTCTTGCGTTTGACCGAGGGCTTCTCGTAGTACACGCGCCGCTTCATCTCTTGATAGAGACCGCCCTTGATCATGACCTTCTTGAGCGTCTTCAGCGCGGCTTCGACCTGATTGTCCATGACTTCGACCTTCGCTCGAGTCAGGCTCGCCATGGATGGGCTCAGCCGCGCCGCGAGGCGGGCAAGTGGGTCTCGATCTTCGAGTTCGCGCGCGCACCGTTGATCCAGGACTCCCACGCGAGGCTCTGCTTCTGCACGAGGACCTCCTTCTGGATCTTTTCGCGCTCCGCTGCGAGTCCGCCCATGTCGGGCGGCACCCGCTCCAGGACCTTCACCACGTAGTATCCCTGCTGCGCCTTGATCGGCGCGCTCAGCTGGCCGGCCGGCGTCTGCAGCGCGGACAGCATCGCATCGCCCGGTAGCTTCTCGGCCGGCTTCGCGCGCGAGAAGCGCGCGGTCTCTCCGGTGACCGCCCCGGCCTTCTTGGCGGCTTCGGCAAAATCGCCGGCCTGGGCGTCGGCGGCGAGCTGCTTCGCCCGCTCGAGGGCGACCGTCTCCGCCTTCTGCGCGTCGCACCGCGGCAGCGACCTTGTCTCTGATCTCGGTGAGCGGCGGCACCCCGGCCGGAATGACGGCGGTCGTCTTCAGTAAGACGAGCCCGACCGGTGTCTGCACCGGCGCGGACACGCCGCCCACCGCGAGCGAGAACGCCGCCTCCTCGAGCGGATCGGGCCCGGCGAGCCCGGTCGTCCGGTCGATCTTGGCCATCGTCGTCTCGATCGGCTGGAGCCCGAGCTTGCGCGCTTCGGTCTTGAAGTCCTGCGCGGCCTGGAGCGGCGGCCGGATCTCCTCCGCCTTCGCCTTGATCGCGCGATCACCGGCCTCGGCCGCGAGCCGGCTCCGGATCTGCGCCGCGACTTCTTTCACGGGCTTGCGGCCGCCTTCCTGGATCTCGAGCACCTTGATCGCGTGGAAGCCGAACGGGGTGCGAACCGGCTCGGGCGACACCTCGCCCTTCTTCAGCGCGAAGAGCGCCTTCTCGAACTCCGGCACGATCTCACCTTTGCCCACCAGCCCCAGATCGCCGCCGCGCGCGCCGTCGCCGTATCCTCCGAGACTTCCTGCGCGAGCTTGCCGAAGTCCGCTCCGGCCTTTGCGCGGCGGATGACGTCGGCGACCTTCGCGCGCGCCTTGTCCTCCCCGCGCTGCCGCCGGTCTCCGGCACGCGAACGAGCACGTGGGCCGCGCGCACTTGGCGCGGCGTCTCGAACTCGCTGGCGTGCTCGGTGTAGAACTTCTCGACGTCGGCGTCGGTCACCGTGCCCGCGAAGTCCTTCGGGTTCAAGGTCACGTACTGCACGCGACGGCGGTCGGGCTGCCGGAACTCGTCGGGATGCTGCGTGAGATAGGCCGTGAGCTCCTCGTCGGTGGCGTTGGCGCCGGCGAGCAGCGGCGCGCAGCTCCACGAGCGCCCACGACGCGCGCACTTCCTCGCGCCGCAGGCGGAACGCCTCTTCGAGCTCGGTCTCCGAGACCTTGACGCCGCTCCGGATCGCCGCTTCGACCTTGGCGCGTGTCAGCTCGCGTCGGATCTCGGCCTCGAACGCGGGGCGGTGTACCCGCGCCGCTTGAGGACCTCCTGGTATCGCTTGATCGCGAAGCGGCCGTTTTCCTGGAACGAGCGGGATCGCGTTGATCCGCGCGTTCAGCTCCTCGTCGCTGACCGAGAGCCCCTCGGCGTTCGCCCGCTGGACGATCAGCGCCTCCTGCACGAGATCGCCGAGAACCTGCTGCGGCAGGCCCATTCGCTCGGCCAGCTCCGTCGAGAAGCGGTCGCGATACATCTGCGCGTACGCCTCGAGGTACGACTGATAGCGCCGCTGGAACCGCTCGATGGGAATCGTCTCGCCATTGACCGTCGCCACCGAATCGCGCGGATCACCCCGCCGCCGGAGCGGGACCCGGTCGCGCCGAACACGAACAGCGAGGCGACGAACGCCGCGATGATCACGAGCAGGCCGATCTGGAGCGATTTGCGGAAGCGCCGCATCAGCGTGATCATCAGCGGTCTCCGACGTCCGGCTGCTGACGGCTGAGTCGCGCGTCGGGCGCGCCGGTCTCCTCGGGAACGACCCGGCGTGCGACGGTGATGAATCCGGTGTGGGCGACCATGCGATGGAACGGCCGGACCGACTGGCCCTCGATGTTCCACGGCCGGTACAGCGTCTCGAACGTCTCGACGAGCGCCCAGTTCCGCTCGCGTTGCAGGGTCTCGGCGATCTGCTGCGACTGCACGATCGTCGGCACGTAACAGAGGAAGATCCCGCCGGGCCGGAGCGTCTTCGCCATGAGCGCGGTCAGCTTCCACGGCTCGGGCAGATCGAGCACGATCGCGGTCGACCGGGTCCTCCTCGGCGAGCCCGTCCTCGACGGGCCGGAGGCGGACGATCAGGTTCGCGACCTCGCCGAGCCGCATGTGGATGTTGGCCAGCGCCCGGCGCGCGAACTCGTCGCGCTGCTCGTAGGTGATGACGCGGCCTTCGGGGCCGACGGCGCGCAGGAGCGCCAAGCGTCAGGGCACCCGAGCCGGTGCCGGCCTCGAGCACGCGGCAGCCCGGGTAGACGTCGGCCCAGAACAGGATCATCGCCAGGTCCTTGGGATAGATGACCTGGGCGCCGCGCGGCATCTCCAGGACGTACTCGGCGAGCGTCGGGCGCAGCGCGAGATAGCGCAGCCCCATCGAGCTGCGCACCCAGCTGCCCTCGGGCTGGCCGATGATCGCGTCGTGCGGCACCCACCCGCGGTCGGAGTGAAAGGTCTCCGACTTGCGCAGAAAGATCAGGTGTCGCTTGCCACGCTGATCGGTGAGCAGGACCTGCTCGCCGTCCTGGAACGGAAGGCCGTCGTTCACCGGGCTTCTGGACTCTCGGAGCCGGCAGGAGCCGCGTCGCCGCGACCGCCAGCAACGGCGTCAGGGCGCTGATCCAGAGCGCCGCCGGCAGCCCGTAGCGGTCGGCGACCCAGCCGAGCGCGGTCACGCCGAGCCCGCCCGCGCCGATCGCGAACCCGACGATCAGGCCCGAGGCCATGCCCGCGTTGCGCGGCAGGTACGCCTGTCCCAGGACCACGGAGACCGTGAAGCTCGAGGTCAGGAGCGCGCCGAAGATGCCGAGCATGACGAAGGCGAGCACGCCGCGCGTCGCAGCAAGAAGAGCGCGCCGAACGGCAGCGCGGCGAGCAGCACCCATTGCATGAAGGCGCGCGGGCCCCAGCGGTCGGCGAACGGCCCCGCGATGACGGTCCCGACCGCGCCCGCGCCCAGGAAGACGAAGAGCAGCGGCCCGACGAGTCGCGGATCGGCTCCGAGCGTGTCGATGTAGTAGAACGGCACGAACGTCGTGAAGCCGAGCGTCGTCCACGAGCGAATCGTGACGACCAGGATCAGCAGCGCCATGGCGCGCGGCATGTTGACGCCGCGGGCCGCGGCCCGCGGCGGCCGCCCGGGGCGCGGCGCTCTGCGAGAACGCGGGCAGCACCGTGAGCAGCAGCAGCGACGCGATGAGGGTCGGCACGAGCAGACCGAGACTGCCCGTCAGGCCGACGACGGTCACCAGTGCCGTGATGACCGGCGGCCCGAGCGCGATGCCGACGTTGCCGCCGAGTGAGAACCAGGAGAGCGCGGTGGCCTTCCGCTCGCCCGCCACGCTGGTCGCCGTTTTGTAGGCCTCGGGATGATAGGCGGCGACGCCGAGGCCCATGGCCACCACCAGGGCGAGCAGCGCGGCATAGCCCGGCGCCATCCCGAGCAGCGCGAAGCCCACACCGGTCAGCAGCACCGAGGCCGGCAGCATCCAGCGGCGCGCCGTCTGATCGGCGAAGTAGCCGAACAGCGGCTGCACGATCGACGAGGCCACGTTCCCGGCGAGCACGATCGTCGCCACCGCCGCGTACGAGAGCTGATGGGCCGACTTCAAGAACGGCAACAAGGCCGGGAGCGAGCCCTGGTTCAGATCGACGACGAAGTGGCCGATCGACAGGAGCGCGATCAGCTTCGTGTTCGGTCGAACGACCTGCGCCGCCGAGGCGAGAAGGCCCGACGAGACGGGCGCGCTGTAGACGGCGGGCTCGGAATCAGCCATGGCCTTCCAATGTTACACCACTCCCCGATGCCCGCCGACCACCACGCGCCGAGCTAGCCGCCGCTCGTGGTCTCCGGGGCCGGTCTCGAGACGACGCATCGCGAGCGCCGTCTCGAGCGCTCGGGAGAGGCTCGAGATCTCGAACGGTTTGGTGACGTAGTCGTGCGCGCCGAAGGCGAGCGAGCGCTTCAGCACGTCTTCGTTCGCCGCGCCGCTGATCATGATGACCTTCGCGTTGGGCGCGAGCGCGACGATCGTCGGCAGCGCGCCGACGCCGCTGAGCCCGGGCATGTAGACGTCGAGCAGCACGATGTCGGGCGCCTCGGTGAGCACCGAGCGCACCGCGGTGGCGCCGTCGGCCGCGGAGCGCGTCGCGTACCCGAGCGAGGTCAGCACGTCCTCGAGCATCGCCCGGACCTCGGGGTTGTCGTCCACCACGAGGACGCGACCGGTCGGCGGCGCGCCGCCGATCGTCGCGGGAGCCGGCGGCGACGGCGCCGCCGGCTGCGGAGCGGGCGCCCGCGAGGGGCCGGCGAGCGCGGCGACCAGGGTCGCCGCCGACACCGGCTTCGCGAAGACGCCGGCGGCGCCGGCCAGGGTGGCCTGACGATGGAGCTCGCTGTCGATGGCCCCGGTGACCACGAGCGCCCGGATGCCCGGATTGAACGCGTGAATCCGCTTGAGGGCCTCGACCCCGCCGAGCCGCGGCATCATCAGGTCGAGCACGACGGCGTCCGGCCGGTCGCGCTTGACGCAGAGCAGCGCCTCGAGCCCGTTCGCCGCCTGGAGGACGTCGAAGCCGGCGGCCCGAAAGGACTCGACGAGCACCTCTCGGACATCCGCGTCGTCGTCCGCAATCAGCACCCGCATGAGATCCCCCTGTACGTGTTACAGGCCGCGGCTCGTCGATCCCGTCTGGCGCGCATGCTCACATCCCGAACGCATCGAGGCCCGTGATGTCGCGGCCGATGATGAGGGTGTGGATGTCGTGCGTCCCTTCGTACGTGTTGACGGTCTCCAGATTCATCATGTGCCGGATCACCGGATGCTCGTCGACGATTCCGGCCGCGCCCAGGATGTCGCGCGCGAGCCGCGCCGTGTCGAGCGCGATCTGCACGTTGTTCATCTTGGCCATCGAGACCTGCTGCGGGCGAGCCTGGCCCGCGTCCTTCAGCCGGCCGAGCTGCAGACACAGGAGCTGCGCCTTGGTGATCTCCGTGATCATCGTGACGAGCTTCTGCTGCACGAGCTGGAAGGTCCCGATCGGCTTGCCGAACTGGATGCGCTGCTGCGAGTACTGGAGCGCCCAGTCGTAGCAGCCCATCGCCGCGCCGACGGCGCCCCACGCGATGCCGTAGCGCGCCTGATTGAGACAGCCGAGCGGCCCGCGCAGTCCCTTCACGTTCGGGAACTTGTTGGCGAGCGGAATGCGACAGTCCTGGAACGAGAGCTCGGACGTGATCGAGGCGCGCATCGAGAACTTGCCGTGGATGTCGAGCGTCCCGAATCCCGGCGTCCCGCGCTCGACCAGATAGCCGTAGATCTCGCCGTCGTCCTCCTTCGCCCACACCACCGCGACGTCGGCGATCGAGCCGTTGGTGATCCAGAGCTTCGTGCCGTTCAGCACGTAGCTGTCGCCCTGGCGCTTCGCGCGCGTCTTCATGCCGCCCGGGTCGGAGCCGTGGTCGGGCTCGGTGAGCCCGAAGCAGCCGACCTTCTCGCCTCGGGCCATCGCGGGCAGCCACGCGTCCTTCTGGGCCTCGGAGCCATAGGTGTAGATCGGGTACATCACGAGCCCGCTCTGCACCGACGCCGCCGAGCGCAGGCCGGAGTCGCCGCGCTCGAGCTCCTGCATGATCAGGCCGTAGGCGACGTTGCTGAGCCCGGCGCAGCCGTAGCCCTTGAGCGTGGCGCCGAAGACGCCGAGCTCGCCGAGCTTCGGGATGAGCTCGACCGGGAACGTGCCGGCGCGATGATGGTCCGTGACGAGCGGCAGGAACTCGGCCTCGACCCAGTCGCGGACCGCGTCGCGGATCATCCGCTCTTCTTCCGACAGCAAGCCTTCGATCGCGTAGTAGTCGACGCCCCGAAACTTCTCCATCCCGCTTCTCCCTCTCCTCCCTCGGCCGCTTCCCTCAGCCTCTCCGACGCAGCGGCGCCAGGGGCACCGAGAGCAGCGCGCCCAGCGCCACCGCCAAGGTTACTGCGTGCGCGCAGTGAATCGGCACGTTCCAGTCGACGAATCGACGGGCTACGTCCGGGGCCACCGGCGTCGTGCTCTGGAGCACGCGCCCTCGAGCGCCCCGAATCCCGACGCATAGTGGACCGCGATCCAGAGCGCTCCCGCGACACCCGCCACCAGCGCCGCGCTCCGATGACGTCGGGCCACCAGCGACACGAGCAGGAACGCGCTGGTCCCGATCACCTGGAGCCCGGCCACCGCGTAGTAGGCCGTGAGCCCCGACCGGCCGGCTGACCCGCGAAAGGTCGGATACGCCTGGCTCAGCGCCGGCGCTCCCGAGAGCAGTAGCCAGTCCAGGAACCGCGCCGTGATGAGCGCGTGGCCGAGCATGAAGCCGCCGACGATCCCGGTCAGGAAGGCCGCAAAAACCCAGCTCGGCCAGTACAGGCGGTCGATCACGCCGGGGGTAGCCCGGTCTCGACGGCGATGCCGCGTCGTTCGGTCCGGCTCGGGTGATGGACCGTCACGCTCATCCGTTTAGAGGCAGCGCCCCGGCCGGCGGGGCCCAGCCCTGCGACGGCCTGCGGCGCGCACCGCGTCCGATCATACGTCAGACGTTCGTGGAAATGGAGGGCGGTTCCTCGCTCAGCGCGCGCCGCAGCGCCCGCGCCAGCTCGAGGTCGTGCTCGTGGGACATCGCGAAGATGCGGCACTGCGCGACCTTGCCCGGCAAGTATTTCAAGATCTCGGTCAGCGGCTCCTCCGAGACACGCTTCGAGGAGTCGTACACGTAGATCTGGCGGTCGCCCATCTTGAGCGGATTCAGCGGCCGTGGATCCTGCAGCGCCATGTCGATCTCGAACGGCAGATCGCGCAGCGCCGAGGGCAGGTACATGCGCACGCGCCTCTTCACCGTCTCGACGTCGAGGAACCCCTGGCCCTTGCGCGCCTCGAACTGATCGAGCACCTCTTCGCTCGACATCCGCCACTTGAGCTTGCGGTCGAGGATGTACCGCCATTCGGCGCCGAGGCGCCGCTTGTCCGGATCCGGCGTCGTCCTGCCACCGTGCGACGTCCTCCAGCAAGGTCCACTCGGTGAGGTGTAGATACGGCTGAAGCTCCTTGCGGAGGTCGTACGGGAACGCGATCCGCATCGTGTCGCGGAAGATCTCCTTGAGGTGCAGGTCGATCCCGCGCGTGGTGCGGTGGTAGTAGACGTTCGTGTACATGTAGAAGCGGGCGTTCAGGAACATCGTGAAGGCCTGCAGGCCGGCGCGATCGAGCGTGAGGCCCTTCTCCGAGAAGAACGAGTAATAGATGATGCGGTCGATGTCGATCGGCCCGATCGCGACCCCGCACATGTAGGCGTCACGCAGCACGTAGTCCATGTTGTCCGCGGTGAAGACGCCCGAGAGCAGCGGTTTCAGGTGCGGGAGCCACTTCGGGTGCGACGTGAGCGGCTGCGTATAGCTCTTCCCATCAGGTAGCAGATCCATTCCGGGTCGATGACCTCGCCGGCGTCGAACGCGCCGCTCGGGCTGCGGCGCAGACCGCGGAGCAAGTCCGCGAGCTCCTCGCGGATGATCCGCTGGCCGACCAGCTCGTGGGTCAGGTCGAAGTCGACCAGGAAGTTGTCGTCGAAGAAGTGGCCGAACGGGCCGTGGCCGATGTCGTGGATCAGGCCCGCGGTGCGCAGAAGCTCCTCGATCAGCGGCGCCGACGGCGCGTCGGGGAACACCGAGCGCAGCGACGGATAGAGCTGCTGGGCCAGCCGCCCGGCCAGATGCATCGCGCCGAGCGAGTGCTGGAAGCGGCTATGCTCGGCCGCCGGGTATACCCAGCGCGCCGATTGCAGCTGCGGCACGCGACGCAGCCGCTGCATCCACGAGGTGTCGATCAGATCCTGCTCGGTCGCCTCGCCGGGGATGCCGCCGGGACGCGTATAGAGGATGTATTGATGGATGGGGTCGGCGATGAGACCGCGCCCCTGATAGGGTCCCTCGGCGTCCTTCATCGAACAGAGTCTACCCCGACGGAGCGGGGCTAACGGACCTGAAAGAGGCCGTGCCGGTCGACCGAGGGCACCGAGATGGTCCGAACCTGATTGTCGCGCTGGACGCTGAGCTCGATGAGGTCGCCGGCGCGCCGGGACCAGAGCTGCTCGTAGAACTCTTCCTGGGAGGCGACCGCGACGCCGTTGATCTTCAAGATGCGATCGCCCTGCCGGAACCCGGCGCGCGACGCCGGGCCCACGGAGAGAGCTCGCTGACGAAGAGGCCCGCGGGCAGCGCCACGGTGTAGAGGCCCAGCCACGGCCGCGGCGGCCGGCTCGCGATGCGGCCTGACTCGATCAGCTCGTCCTTCACCGCCACGAACTTCTCGATGGGGATCGCGAGGTTCACGTGCGGCGGCTCGCCGAGCCGGAGCGACGCGATCCCGATCAGCTCGCCCCGGTCGTTGACGACGGCGCTGCCGCCCCACTGCGGGCTCGCCGGCGCCACGATGATCGCGCGGTCGAGCATGTATTCCCAGTAGGCCGAGAACCGTTTGACCGCGTTCACGGCGCCCGTCACCTGGATCAGGTCATTGTCCTCGTCGACGCCGACCGTGCCCGTTCGGGCGCCGGCGACGACCGCGCGCGAATCGCCGAGCGTCGCGACCGGCCACGGGCCGTCGCCCTCGAGCTTGACGACGCCGAGGCCCGGTGTCGAGATCGACGCCGACCACCTGCGCCGGCACGGCACGCCCGTCACGGCCGCGCGCCTCGAGCTCGATCGCGTCCAGGAGCAGATAGCTCACCGTGAGCGCGTAGCCGCGGGCGTCGAAGATCACGGCGCTGCCGAAGCGGCGGCTGCCGAGCCGCGCCGACGATGCGGCGTTCTCGGCGTTGCGCACGCGGAGCCCGACGATCGCCGGCTCCACGCGCCGCACGAACGAGGGAACGCCGAGATCTCATCGGGGTTGAGACGTCGATCCGGGCCCGAGGTCGGCGCGCCGGGCGCGAGGGACGGAACGACCAGAAGAGTCGCCAGGACCAAGGTCAGGACTCGCTTCATGAAACTTCTCCAGTTGAGAGCGTCGCGCGCACCACCAAATCAGCGGCGGCCGTACTGTCGCTCGTAGTACGCGCGAAACTCGCCGGACTTGAGCGGGCGCCACCAGGATTCGTGCTCACGATACCACTCGACGGTCGCCCGCAGGGCGTCGCCGAACCGGATGCCGCGGCGTCCAGCCGAGCTGGTGGACTTTCTTCGAGTCGACCGAGTAGCGCCGGTCATGACCGGGGCGATCCTTCACGGGCTGGATCAAGGTCTCGGGCTTGCCGGTGAGCTGCAAGATCTGGCGCGTGAGGACGATGTTCTCGACCTCGTGGCCGCCACCGATGTTGTAGACCTCGCCGTCGGCGCCGCGGCGCAGCACCAGGTCGATGCCCGCGCAGTTGTCGAGGACGTAGAGCCAGTCGCGCACGTTCCGTCCGTCGCCGTAGAGCGGCAGCGGCTGGTCGTCGAGCGCGTTCGTCACGAACAGCGGGATGACCTTCTCCGGGTACTGGTAGGGCCCGAAGTTGTTGGACGACGCGCGTGATCACGACGGGCACGCGATGGGTGTGCCAGTAGGCCAGCGCGAGCAGGTCGCCGCCCGCCTTGGAGGCCGAGTACGGATTGGACGGCCGCACCGGATCGCTCTCGCGCGAGGAGCCGCGCTCGACCGAGCCGTACACCTCGTCGGTGCTGACGTGCAGGAAGCGCGGAATCTTGAGCTCGCGCACCGCCTCGAGCAGGGTGAAGACGCCGAACACGTCGGTCTTGAGGAATGCGTCAGGCTCCATCAGCGAGCGGTCGACGTGGGACTCCGCGGCGAAATTGACGACGGCGTCGACCCCGCGGCAGGCGTCGCGCACGATCTTGCCGTCGCAGACGTCGCCCTGGACGAAACGCGTAGCGCGGGTCGTGCTCGAGATCGGCCAGGTTGGCGGGATTTCCCGCGTAGGTCAGCTTGTCGAGATTGACGACGCGGTCGTCCGGTGCGTCGTGAGGACGTGCCGGATGAAGTTGGAGCCGATGAAGCCGCTTCCGCCGGTGACCAGCAGCTTCACCGCCCTACCCTCGCGTCACGTCCCAGATCCTCGCGCCGGCATAGTCCCACGGCAACCGGCCCTCGTCGCACATCGCGGGCTCGGGCGAGAAATGGACGTCGGTGAAGTAGATGATGCGGCCCGGCGCGGACGACCAGATTGCACACGCCGTGCGCGACGCCGGGCGGGATGCGCACCATGCGCGAGCCGCCGCGCCCAGAGTGAGACGCATGCGCGTCCCCTCGGTCTTCGAGCCCACGCCGCACGTCGACCAGCACGACGAGCATCCGGTCGGACGGGGGCACGTACCAGATATCCGTCTGGCGCTGGTGGAGATGAAACGCCTTGATCGCGCCGGGCTCGACCTCGCTGTAGCTTGATCTGGCGAACGGAGAAGCCGCTCGAACGCCTGCGGGATGTCCGTCGGTCAGACGCGCCAGCTCGGTCATGCTTCCACCGTCGTCCGAGAAGCGCTTGAGCTCGACGATCTGGACGCCTTCGATCGTCGGAGCGGGGCCGTACGACTGGATCTGGTAGGCGCGCTTGGCGGCGGGCGTGAGATCCATCGAGGTCCCGATCTTACGGCTCGGACTCGAACAGGCGCAACAGATACTGCCCGTACGAGTTGTCCTTCATCGAACGCGCGATGCGGAGCACGTCGTCGCTCGTGATGCTAACCCATGCGGAACGCGATCTCCTCCACGCACGCGACCATCAGCCCCTGCCGCTCCTCGATCGTGCGGATGAAGGTCGACGCGTCCAGCAGCGCCTCGTGGGTGCCGGTGTCGAGCCACGCGATCCCGCGGCCGAGCTTCTCGACCTGCAGCTCGCCCGCGCCGCAGATAGGCGGCGTTCACGTCGGTGATCTCGAGCTCGCCGCGCGCCGACGGCTGCAGGCCCGCCGCGATGTCGACCACCTGGTTGTCGTAGAAATAGAGCCCGGTGACGGCGTACGAGCGAGCGCGGCTTGACCGGCTTTTCCTCGAGCCCGACCGCCCGGCCGTCGGCGCCGAACTCGACGACGCCGTAGCGCTCGGGATCGCGGACCCAGTAGGCGAACACCGTCGCGCCGGCTCGGGCGGTCGGCGGCGCGCTTGAGATACTCCGGCAAGCCGTGGCCGTAGAAGACGTTGTCGCCCAGGGCCAGGGCCACTCGGTCATCCGCCGACGAAGCGCCGGCCGATGATGAACGCCTGGGCCAGGCCCTCGGGCTCGGGCTGCGCGGCGTACTCGATGCGTGAGCCCGAGCGTGCTGTCCGTCGCCGAGCAGCCGCCGGAAAGCGTCCTGGTCTTGGGGCGTCGTGATCACGAGAACCTTCGCGATGCCCGCGAGCATCAGGGTGGAGAGCGGGTAGTAGATCATCGGCTTGTTGTAGATCGGGACCAGCTGCTTGCTCACGGCGTGGGTCAGGGGGTAGAGTCGCGTTCCCGATCCGCCTGCGAGGATGATTCCCTTGATGGAATTCGTCATGGAATTCTGTGAGTATAGCAGCCGCGTTCGGCCGGAACGAAGCGTTCCTGGATAGCGGATCACCGTCGAACCGACCGGGAATGACGGTAATGGTAAAATCGACGTCATGAAGACCCTGAAGGACATGCTCGGTGAAGCACGGCAGGTCGTTCCCGAGGAGGGGCCGGCCGAGGTCGCCCGCCGTCTCGCCGCGGGCGAAAAGATCGTGGTCATTGACGTACGGGATCCCGACGAGTTCCGCGACGGCCATCTCGAGGCGGCGACCAACATCAGCCGCGGATTCCTCGAGTTCCGGGTCGGGACCGCCGTGAGCGACCCGTCGACCCCGGTCGTGCTCTACTGCCAGACCGGGCTTCGGTCCATGCTCGCCGCGAAGGCTCTGAAAGATCTGGGCTACTCGACGGTCATCAACCTTCAGGGCGGGTACCAGAAGTGGGTGCAGTCGGGTATGCCGACCGTCCGCGACGTCCCGATGACTCAGGACCAGATCCAGCGCTACAGCCGTCACTTCCTCCTGCCTCAGGTCGGAGACAAGGGGCAGCGCAAGCTCCTGCGCTCCAAGGTCCTCCTGATCGGCGCCGGCGGTCTGGGCTCGCCGACGGCGCTCTATCTGGCGCGCGGCCGGCGTGGGAACGCTCGGGCTGATGGACGGCGACACCGTCGACATCACGAATCTTCAGCGGCAGATCCTTCACACGACCGCCGACGTCGGCAAGCCCAAGGTCGAGTCCGGCGACGCGCACGCTGAAGGCCCTCAACCCGGACGTCAACGTCGATCGCGCTGCCGACGCGCATCACCGTCGACAACGTGATGGACATCATCAAGGACTACGACCTGATCGTCGACGGCTCGGACAACTTCGAGACGCGCTATCTGGTGAACGACGCCTGCTACCTGGCCGGCAAGACCAACGTCCACGGGTCGATCTTCCAGTTCGAGGGCATGGCGACGGTGTTCGCGCCGAATCAGGGGCCCTGCTATCGGTGCCTCTATCCGACGCCGCCGCCGCCGGGTCTCGTCCCCTCCTGAAGCGAGGCTGGCGTCCTGGGCGTGCTCCCAGGAGTGGTTGGAACGATTCAGGCGACGGAGGCCGTGAAGCTCCTGCTCGGCATCGGCGAGCCGCTGATCGGCCGGCTCCTCACCTACGACGCGCTCGGCATGCGCTTCCGCGAGGTCAGGCTGCGCCGCGATCCGAAGTGCCCGCTCTGCGGGACCTCGCCCACGATCACCGATCTTGCGGTCCACCGAAACGGCGCGGGCGCCGCGTGCGAGGTGTCGACGACCGATGGTCACCGCGAGGGCGTGGCGGCGGGGGTCGCTCCCAAAGCGGGCGGCTGATCGCGGATCTCCTGCTCGTCGCGTGGCGCGCGGCGTGCGATCTGGTCCAGCTGTTCGAGGCTGAGCTCTTCCGCGTCGCTCGGCGGGTCGGCGCGTTCGTCGACGACGCGATCGGGAACGAGTCGAAGACCGAGTCGGCGGCTCATCGTTCGCGAGAGAGCACGATGAGCGTGTCGTGGCCGCGCAGCGCGCCGAGCATGCGATCGCCGTCGACCCGGAACACCGCCGAGAGGTGGTTGCCTCCCGATTCGTGCTTCATGATGATGCGCGTCTGAAACACGTCGAACACGACCGGCACGCCCAGCGCTCCGCGATAGGTCACGACCGCCGGGACGTCGGCCGCGAGGGTGTCGGAGAGCACGATCGTGCCCCAGCCCCATCGACCCGCCTGTGTGAACTCGGCTCGCGCCACGCTCACGCGCCGGTTCATCACGCCCAACCCGCTCCACATTCCGGTCCAGCGTCCGGCAATGTCGGGCACCGCGGGCTCGTCGGGCAACAGCCGGTCCTTGTCGACCGCGGGCTCGCTGGATTCCAGCGGCAGCGACAGGGCGACTCGCGCCGTCATCGCCGTCCGGTGGCGCTCGGCCGGAACGTACCCAGCCGACCGCGGCGACAGGCCGGGGGCTTCACCGCCCGTGGAGCAGGCCGCCGTCGCGAGGAGGGCACTGGCGAGCAGCAGGAGCCGGAGATTCGCGGAGCCCATCAGGTCGTTTTCCCCTTCACCACTCGCTTGGGTGCAAGGCGAACACCACGTTGAGGATTCGCATTGAATTGCGAACTTGACCGCGCGCGCCGGCGCAGATTGACAAGCCCCTGTCAGTGCCATGACACTTCCAGAAACTACGAGCCATGACTCGATCGCTCGGACGATCCCTTTCGCAGCCCCTCGTCGAACGCTTCGCTCAGCGAGATCTCGCCCGCCGGCTCGGGGCCGCGCTGCCGTTCGTCACGATCGATGCGGACGGGCGGCCGCACCCCATGCTGCTCTCGTATCTCGAGATCCGCGCCTACGACACGAGAACGGTCGGTCTCGTGATCGGCGCGCGCACGCGCAGCGCGAGCAATCTGGCCGAGCGCGGCGCGGCGACCTTGCTGGTGATCGAGCCGGACGTGACCGTGTACGTGAAGCTGCGCGCGGTCGACGGGCCCTTGCCGGTCGCCGACGCGGGCGAGTACGGGCTGGGCTACTTCCTGCTGGAGGTCGACGAAGTGCTCGAGGACGCCGCGGCGGATTGGGAAGGCGGCATGCGGATCACGAGCGGTCTGCGCTACGCGCCGCGCGCCGACGCTCGACGAGCCCTGGGCGCGCGCTACCCTGGCCGCGCTCGCAGAGCCCGCGCGCGCGCCTGACTACTTCGGATCTTCTTTCGGCGGTGTGTCCTTGGGGGTTCGGTCGGGCGCGGTCCTCGCCGCGGCGCGCTCGACCGGGACGGCCTCGCGCTCCTGGTACAGGCCGATCGTGACCTCGAGCTCGGTCTCCTGACCTTCGCGCAACAGGACGACTCGGACCTTCTTGCCGACCGGCGTGGACGAGACCACCCGCTGCAGGTCGCGCGGCGCTCTCCAGGCGTCGTTCCGTCGATCCCGACGATCACGTCGTCGGCGCGCACGCCGCCCTTGTCCGCAGGCTCGCCCGGCATCACGCTGCGGACCAGTACGCCGCGGGGCTCGCGAAGCTTGAGCCGGCCGATGTCGTCGTCCGTCACCTCGGCGATGGCGACACCGAGCCAGCCCCAGTCGACGCGGCCCTTCGAGGCGAGCTGCGGCAGCAGCAGCTTGACGAGGTTCGAGGGAATCGCGAAGCCGATCGGCCGTTCCCGCCGCCGACCATGCTGTTGACGCCGATGACCTGGCCCGACACGTTCACGAGCGGCCCGCCCGAGTTGCCTGGATTGATCGCCGCGTCGGTCTGGATGAAGTCGAACCCCGGCGCCGCCACCGTCAGCGGAGCGCCCCTTGCGGCTCACGATCCCGCATCGACACGCTCTGCTCGAGCCCGAACGGGTTGCCGAGCGCCAGCACGAGCTCGCCGACGCGCAGCCGGTTCGAGTCGCCGAGCGGGAGCACCGTCAGCTTGCGTGGCGCCGTCGATCTTGAGCAGGGCCAGGTCGACGCGGTTGTCGCGACCGACGACGGTCGCCGGGAATCGCCGCCCGTCCTCCAGACGCACCTGAATCTGTCCCGCGCTCTCGACCACGTGGGCGTTGGTGACGATCAGCCCGCTCGGGTCGATGATGAACCCAGACCCGGTGGCTCGGCGCGGCTCGCCCGGCTCTTCACGGGCGGGCTCGTCCTTCGGCGCCGTCGTCGCGCGCTGGACGCGGACGTAGACGAGCCCGGGCCTCAGGCGCTCCGCGAGGTCCGCGAGCAGGTCGTTGACCCGGCCGAGCTCCGGCGCGGCGGCGGTGTCCGGGCTCTCTCGCCAGGGCTTGGGCCCGGCCGCGGTCGACGGACCGGCGCATCCACTTGCCAAGACGACGAGAGCCAGCAGGACGACCAGCGCGCGGACGGGCGACGCGGACATCAAAATCCTCCCCGCAGCAGTATACGCTGCCGCGAGGGCGGCGGACCGGGCGGACAACCGACTAGCGGCTGACCTCGCGGATCAGGTGGGAAAGCTCTGGAATGACGAGCTTCTCGAGCGCGAGCCGGCACGCGTTCGGCGAGCCGGGCATCGAGACGACGATGCGGCGCGGCGTGCACGCCGAGCTGGGCGCGCGACATCATCGCGGCGGCCCCGATCTCCTGGTAGGAGAGCATCCGGAACAGCTCGCCGAATCCGGGAAGCCGCTTGTCGAGCAAGGCCTCGATCGCTTCGTACGTCGAATCGCGCGACGTGACTCCCGTGCCGCCGGTCACGAGCACGGCGCGCACCTCGTCGTTCGCGCACGCCTCGCGGATCACGCGCTGAACGTCCTTCGGCTCGTCGCGAACGATCGTCGATCCGACGACCAGCGATGACCGGCGTCGACCAGGAGCTTCCGGATGAGCTGGCCGCTCGTATCCGTCTCCGGAGTCTTCGTGTCGGAGACGGTCAGCACCCAGCAGCCGATCGAGCGCGGCGCGGTGGCTCTGTGCTCGAGCGGCGTGCTGTCGGGCCGGCTCATCGCTCGCCTCCGGGACCACCGTAGGCGCGATCGAGAATCTCGACGAGATGCATGACCCGAACGCGAGCGTCGTGCGCGCCGAGCCCGGCCTGGATCTGCGAGAATGCAGCCGGGATTCGCCGTCACGACCGCCTCGGCGCCCGTCGCGAGCACGTGGCTCACCTTTCGGTGCAGCAGACGCGTGGCCATCTCGGGCTCGGTGAGGTTGTAGATGCCCGCGGAGCCGCAGCACCAGTCCGACTCGGTGAGCTCGACGACCCGCAGCCCCGGAATTTGCGCCAGGAGCGCGCGGGGCTCGCTCTTGATCTTCTGGCCGTGCACCACGTGACACGGATCGTGATACGTGCACGTCAGCGGAACCGGCGAGAGCGGCCGCGCAGCGGCTCTTGCGCGAGAAACTCGGCGAGATCGCGGACGGAGGCGGCGAATCGCCTGGCGCGCTCGGCGTAGGCGCGATCGTCGGCGAGCAGGTGGCCGTACGCCTTCATGTGGGCGCCGCAGCCCGACGTGTTCACGACGACCGCGTCGGCGCGCGCGGCCTCGAACGCATCGATCGTCTGGCGCGCCATCGTCAGGGCACGCTCGTGATCGCCGCCGTGCGCATTCAGCGCCCCGCAGCATCCCTGTCCGGCGGGCACCACTACCTCGCATCCGTTCTTCGCGAGCACGCGCGCGGTCGCGCGGTTGTGCGCCGCGAAGATGACGGACTGGACGCATCCGGTCAGCAGCGCGACGCGCGCGCGGCGGGTCCCTCGGCGCGCGTCACGGCCGGCGGCGCCGTCCGCTCGACTCCTCGCCGGCACCGGCGGCAGGAGCGCCTCCCACGCCGGCAGGGTCCCGGGCAGGAGCCGCACGAGACCCGACTTGCGGACCGAGGCGCTGCAGCCCGCTCGCCTGATAGAAGCGCGCAGCCGGAGGCGGCGAGGCCGAGCAGGCGCGGATGTCCGAGCAAGAGCCCGAAGTTGAGCCAGCGGAAGAGCCGGCGCCCGAGCGCACCCGGCCGCTCGCGCTCGATCTCGGCCTTGGCCGCTTCGATCAGGCGCCCGTACGGCACGCCGGCGGGACACACGGTCTCGCAGGCGCGGCAGTCGAGGCACAGCGACAGATGGCGCACCGTCGAGTCGCTCAGGCTCATCCGGCCTTCGGCGAGCGACTTGATGATGAAGATCCGTCCGCGCGGCGAGTCCATCTCGGTCCCGAGCTCCGAGAACGTCGGACAGTACGCGAGGCAGAGCCCGCAATGCACGCACTGGTTGACGCCGTCCACCGACAGCCCATGCAAGGCTGAGCGGCCCGGTGGGGCGGGTGGCGATGTGTGAGTCGTCGTGTCCATGCGCTAGCCGTCGACCTCCGAAGCGATCATGCGGCTCAGATCCCGGCGACGAAGCGGCCGGGGTTCAGGATGTTCCGCGGATCGAGCTGCGCTTTGATGCGCTCCATGATCCAGCCGGCGGCGCCCGGATCGTCCCACACCGGGATCTGCGATTTGATCGCGAGCGGCGCCCATTCGAGATTCGCGTAACCGCCGCCGGCGCGAGCCATCTCGCGCCACTCGGCGAGGACGACGGCGAGCGCCGCGGGGTCCTTCGGCGCCGGCTCGGACGCGAGCGCGCCGCGCACGACGCCGACTCCCGCGTGGGCCGCCCACGCGCTCTGGAGCCCGCGCCCGCGCGCGATGCCCGCGCCCTGCTCCATGATCTCCGCGACCTGACTCGGCAACACCGCGAGCGTCATCAGCGGCCGCCGTCGTCGAGAATGCCTCACGCGCGGCCGTCGGCAGCCGGGTCCATGCGGCCGCGTCGAGGAGCCTCGGGTCGCGCCCTCCGAGCGGTCCAGTCAGGCGCGCGAGCTCGGCGCGCTGCCAGTCGACCTGCTCGCGGACCCCGTCGAACCCGACGACCAAGCACACCGCCCGGCGGCGGAGAGCCGGCCGCGAGCCCGGCGCCGCTCGCGCCGGCGCCGTCGAGGAGCTCGACCGCGTTCGGGATCAGGTCGCTGGCCGCGACGGCTTTCACGGCCGAGCCCGCGTCCTTGAGACGATCGAAGCGGACCGCACACGAGCTCTTCCTGCTCGGGCACGCGGTCGAAGCTTCACGGTCGCCTCGACGATCACGCCCAGCGTGCCGTACGAGCCGATGAAGAGCTTCGGCAGATCGTAGCCGGCGACGTTCTTCACGACCTTGCCGCCGCCCTTCACGATGGAGCCATCGGCCGTCACGACGGTCACGCCGATCAGGACGTCCCGCGCCGTGCCGTAGAGGTGGCGCCGCGGCCCGCACGCGTTCGTCGCGAGCACGCCGCCGACCGTCGCGCGTTCGGCGTCGGCGGGATCGAGCGACAGCCACTGGCCGCGGCTCCCCAGCGCCGTCTGAAACGCCCGGACCGTCATGCCCGCCTCGACCGTCGCGGTCAGGTCGCCGGGCTCGTGATCGAGAAGCCGGCCGAGCCGGCGCAGCCCGATGACGAGCCCGGTGCGACCGGCCGGCATGCCGACGCTGCGCGGCGGTCCCGCCACCCCACGGCGTGACCGGCGTGCCGACCTCCGAGGCCAGCGCCATCACGGCGGCGACCTCCTCGATCGAGCCGGGAAAGACCGCCGCCTCGGGCGTGCGGCCCTCGACGACATACGGCGAGAGCTCGATGCCGGTCAGGACGTTGGCGGCGCCGACGGTCGTGCGGAGCTTTCGAGCAGCGCGTCGGGCACGGATGCTGCGACGGCCCGCGCTAGAAGCGCTGGGCGAGGCCCTTTCTTCGATCGCGTGCGGCCGATACGCGACGGGCCCGACTTCGCCGCAGGACTTCTTCGTCGGAAAGATCTTGCCCGGGTTGCACAGTCCGGACGGATTGAACGCGCTCTTCAGCCGATGCATGAGGGCAAGATCCGCGGCGGAAAAATGAACGGCATGAAGTCGGCTTTCTCGAGGCCGATGCCGTGCTCGCCGGAGATCGATCCACCAACTTGAGCGCACACCTTCATGATCTCGGCGCCGGCCGCCACGACGCGCGCTTCCTCGCCCGGCTTGCGCGGATCGTAGAGGATGTTGGGATGCAGGTTGCCGTCGCCGGCGTGGAACACGTTGCCGACGCGGAGCCCCGCGGCGGCGACGATCTCGTTCACCCGGCGGAGCACGTACGGAAGCTTCGTGCGCGGGATGACGCCGTCCATCACCATGTAGGCCGGCGACACGCGGCCGTACGCGCCGAACGCGGACTTGCGGCCCTTCCAGAGGAGCTGCCGCTCGGCCTCGCTCCGCGCCGTGCGCACCTCGCGCGCGCCCGACTCGCGGCACGCCTCGACGATGTGCTCGGCCTGAACGTCCATCCCGACGGCGAGCCCGTCCAGCTCGATGAGGAGCGCCGCGTCGGCGTCGCGCGGGTAGCCGCAGTTGAACGCGTCCTCGACCGCCTGGATCGTCAGGTGGTCGATCATCTCCATCGCCGCCGGCACGAGCCCGCGCGCGATGATGGCCGACACGGCGGCCGACGCCTGATCGATCGCGTCGAACACCGCGAGCACGGTCTTGACGGCCTGCGGCTTCTTGAGGATGCGGACGACGATCCGCGTGGCGATCCCGAACGTGCCCTCGGAGCCGACGAAGACGCCGGCCAGGTCGTAGCCGCACGCCTCCCGCGTCTTGCCGCCGAGCCACACGATCTCGCCGTCGGGCATGACCACTTCGAGGCCGAGCACGTGATTCGTGGTGACGCCGTACTTCAAGGTGTGCGGGCCGCCGGAGTTGTTGGCGATGTTGCCGCCGATCGTGCACGCCTGCTGGCTCGAGGGATCGGGCGCGTAGTAGTAGCCGCGGGGGCCGACCTTCCACGAGAGGTGCAGGTTGACGAGCCCGGGCTCGACGACGGCAAGCTGGTTCTCGTAGTCGACCTCGAGCACCCGGTTCATCCGCATCATCGAGATCACGATGCCGCCCTCGGTGGGCAGGCATCCGCCCGAGAGCCCGGTGCCGCGCCGCGGGCGACGAACGGAAGGTTCTCGCGGTTCGCGAGCTTCACGACTGCCGAGACGTGCTGGGCCGATGTCGGGAAGACGACGAAGTCGGCGAGCGCCCGGAACAAGGTCAGCCCGTCGGATTCGTAGACCATCAGCTCGTCGGGGTCCGACAGCACCGCGCCGGGGCCGACGATCGACTCCAGCTCGCGCCGGAGATCGCGTTTCCTGGAATCCGTCAAGGTCGACATGGGGTTGAGCGAATTATACCCCGCCCAGCAGGACCTGCGCCGCCCGCGCGATGGCGGCCGAGTCGATCCCGTAGTGCCGATACAGATCGCCGCGCGCCCCGGACTGACCGAAGTCGTCCACGCCGAGCGCCTGCTGCGGCACCCGAGCGCGGCCCCGATGAAGGCGAGCGCGTGCGAGTGGCCGTCGAGCACCGAGACGACGGGCACGCCTTCCTCGTCGGCGCTCACGAGATCTTCGAGGTATGGACGCGCGTCTCGCAGACCGCGATAGAGGCGGTCGGGGCTCGTCACCGCGAAGACGCTCGCCAGGATGCCGCGCTCGCGGAGCGCGCGCTGCGCGGTGATCGCCTCGGGAACGGTGACACCGGCGGCAAAGAGGCTGACCGCGTTCACCTCGGGATCCCAGCCCGGCTCGCCCCGCGCGTCCACCAGCCGGTAGGCCCCGCGCAGCACGTCGGTCCGGTACGCCGGACTCGGCGGCAAGCGCCTGCGACTGGTCGATCGGCCGAGTCGAGAGCCGCAGGTACGCCGCCTCGCCGCGGCCCTCGGCGAGACCGCGAAGCGCGTCGAGCAGGATCCACTCGACGTCGCGGGCGAACGTGGGGTCCCAGAACACGATCCCCGGCAGCGCGACGCCGATCCCGGGCGTGATCACCGACTGGTGGCGCGCCGCCTTCCGGCGAGAGCGTCACGCCCGACGGCGTCGCCGCCACGACGAAGCGCGAGCCGGAGTAGAGCGCGTGATAGAGCGCGTCCAGCCCGCGGGTGACGAAGGGATCGTAGAGCGTGCCGATCGGCAGCAGAGGTCTCGCCGAGGAGCTCGCGCGAGAGACCCAGGGCGCCGAGGAGCAGGAACAAGTTGTGCTCGGCGATACCGAGCTCGATGTGCTGACCGCTCGGCGACTCCTTCCACTGCATGGCCTGGGGCACGTCCGCGAACGGGTTCCGCCGCGCCTCGGGATAGTAGACGCCCTTGCGGTTGATCCACCCCGCCAGGTGCGTGGTGATCGCGACGTCGGCCGACACCGTCACGATGCGATCCGCCGCCGGCAGCCGGCTCAGCGCGCCGAGCACGCGACCGAACGCCTCCTGGCTCGAGCACTCCGCCGGGTAGCTCTCGTCGAGCTCGGCGGGAATCTCGACCCTCGTCGGCGCTCGGTGCCGGCGCGGTGAAGAGCGGCGGCAGCCGCTGCACGAGCTTGGCTTCCTCGCTGTCCGGCGCGAACCCGTCCCACTCGCGGCCTTCGCGGATACCGAGCGTCGCCCGCAGCTCGTCGATCTGGCTCTGCGTGAGGAGCATCGTGTGATTGAGCGGATCGCCGGCCAGCGGAAGCCTCCAGCCCTTGATGGTGCTGGCGAAGATGACCGAGGGCCGGTCGCTCACCTTCCCGGCCGCGGCGAGTGCCTCGGCGAGCAGCTGGAGATCGTGACCGCCGACGTCGGCGACGAGCTCGGCGAGCGCGGCGTCGCTCGTGCCGGAGAGCAGCCGGTCGAGCGTCCGGTCGATTCCACCCGCGTCCTTCGCCACGAGCGCCTTGCGCGCGGCGCCGGGCGGCAGGCGGAGAAGACGCTGGTACTCCGTGTTCGTCATCCCTTGCAGGCGCTCGCGGAGCTTCTCGCCACCACGCGTGTCGAAGACGGCCTGAAGCTTTCGCCCCCACTTGAGCTCGCTGACGCGCCATCCGCCCGCTTCGAACATCGCCCGCATCTGGCGCAGCCGCCCGTCGGGCACGATGCGGTCGAGCGACTGACGGTTCACGTCCACGATCCAGAGGACGTTGGACAGCCGGGCGACGACCTCCTCGGCCAGCGCCTCGGCCACGTTCCCCTCGTCGAGCTCGGCGTCCCCGACGATGACGATGACGCGCCCGCTTCGGCTCACCGCCGAAATGATCGGCGACGTAGCGCGACGCCAGCGCTCTGAACGTCGCCTGCACGGCGCCGAGGCCCATCGAGCCGGTCGAGAGGTCGACGATGTCGGCATTCTTGCGACGGCTCGGGTAAGCCTGGAGCCCGCCGAAGGTCCGCAGCTCGCGCAGCGCCTCGGCCGTCAGCCGCCCGCGCAGGTACTGGATCGCGTAGAACGCCGGCGACGCGTGAGCCTTCACAGCGACGAGATCGTCGGGACGGAGCGCGTCGAAATAGAGCGCGGTCAGCAGGCTGACGATCGAGGACGACGACGCCTGGTGGCCGCCGACCTTCAGGCCGTCCGCGTTCGGACGGAGCGCGTTGGCGTGGTGGACCATGTAGGTGCCGAGCCACAGCACCTTCTTCTGGATCCGGTCCAGGAGCTCCAGACGGTTCACCGCGGGTCGAAGGGTAACATGGCGTGGCCGTTGAAGAGTCGGCCCTTCGCGTGTACATTGCGCTGCATGTCTGAACGCACCCGGGATCTTCGGATCGAGAGCTTCCGGCCGCTCCTGCCGCCGGCGATCCTCCTCGAAGAGCAGCCGCTCGGCGAGCGCGGCTCGGAGACCGTCACGCGCGCGCGCCGCGGACATCAGTCGCATCCTCCGCGGGAGGACGACCGGCTCGTCGTGATCGTCGGGCCGTGCTCGATCCACGACCCGGCCGCCGCGCTCGAGCTACGGCCGGCGGCTCTGCGCACGGTGGCCGACGAGCACGCCGCGCGATCTCTGCATCGTGATGCGCGTCTACTTCGAGAAGCCGCGCACCACGGTCGGCTGGAAGGGGCTCATCAACGATCCCGCACCTCGACGGCAGCTTCGCGATCAACGAGGGCCTGCGGCGCGCGCGCCGCGCTCCTGCTCGACCTGGCCGAGCTCGGACTGCCCGCCGGCTGCGAGTTCCTCGATCCGATCTCGCCGCAGTTCATCGCCGGATCTGGTCTCCTGGGGCGCGATCGGCGCGCGCACGACCGGAGAGCCAGGTGCACCGCGAGCTGGCGTCGGGCCTCTCGATGCCGGTCGGCTTCAAGAACGGCACCGACGGCGGCGTCCAGATCGCGATCGACGCCGTCCGCGCCGCCACGCATCCGCACCAGTTCCTCGGCGTGACCGAGCAGGGCTCTGCGCGATCGTCGCCACGCGCGGCAATCCCGACTGCCACGTCATCCTGCGCGGCGGCGCGCAGCGGCTCCAACTACGACGCGGTCAGCGTGCAGAAGACGGCGGCCGCGCTGCGTCGACGCCGGGCTCGCGCCGCGGCTCATGGTCGACACGAGCCACGGCAACAGCGACAAGGATCACCGCCGGCAGCCGGTCGTCGGCGCACGATCTCGCCGAGCAGATCGCCCACGGCGAGAGCGCGATCTTCGGCGTGATGATGGAGAGCTTCCTCGTCGACGGACGCCAGGATCTCGAACAATCCGGCCGCGCTGCGCTACGGACAGAGCGTCACCGACGCGTGCATGGGCTGGGAGATGACGTTGCCGGTTCTCGCGGACTCGCGCGAGGCCGTCCGCGCGCGCCGGAAGACGAGCTAGCGTGGCAGCCGCCTCGGAGGCCGACCCGGTGGCGATCACCATCCCCGCCGACCTCACGATCGTCACCCTGCGCCGCGGCGACCTCGAGCTGCCCCAGCGCTGGACGGCGGAGCACGCGGTCGCGGTGCTACGGCACGCCAGTGACCTCCTGAAAGCGCACGCCAACATCGAGATTCCCGCTCGGCACGTGCGAGCAGGTCGTCGAGACGATGCCGTCGGGCGGCGCGAGCGACGCGGTCGACGAGGCGGGCTACGACTTCCTCGCGGCGACCTACAAGGCCGGCGATGGCATCCGGGTGCTGCTGGTCGATCGAGTGGCGGCAGGCAGAGCTCGGGCCCAGTCCCGGGCAGCAGACGCGAGTCTGCGTGATCGCCTACGGCTCGGATCTCGGCGCGACCTCGCGGATGCTGGCCCACGAGCTCGGCCGCCTGCTCGCGCTGCCTCACGTCGACAGCGGTCGGACGGCCGGCGCCCGGCCCGGCAGCGTCAGACCGCGGCGTGGATGCGAAGACCTGATGTACTCGGGCACGCTCAGCCCGGTCGGCCGAGCTGACGCCGACCCAGGTGCAGGCGGCGCGGATCGTCTCCGCTGGCTCGCCGCTTCGGCGGGCGTTGAGCCCACGGCTCTGACGGGACGCGGGCGGAGTGGTCGCACGAGCTACCGCCCGCGAAAGGTCGGGCGGCGATGCTCGAGCATCGCGCGGAGCCTTCACGCGCGTCGGCGCTGGCGCGGCGCGCGCGCGATCTCGTCGAGATCCTTGTGCTCGAGACGCTCGCGTAAGGCGAGCGCGCGCCGGATGATCGCCTTCATTCCGGCGAGCGAGAAGAGGGCGTTCCCGGCGATCGTCCGCGCCAGGTCGTAGGTCGCCTTCTCCAGCTCCGCAGCCGGGACGACGGTGTGCACCAGCCCCATCTCGTACGCCCGCGTGGCCTCGACGGGCTGCCTCGGTGAGGAGGATCTGCCGCGTGAACGCCGGACCGATGATCTCGACGAGCTTCTGGCCGAGCGCGAAGGGCGCGACGAGCCCGATCTTGGCCAGCGGCATTGCGAAGCGCGCGACGTCGGCGGCGACGCGGAAATCGCAGTGGAGCGGCGAGCTCGCACCCGCCCGCGTAGGCGGCACCGTGGACCATTGCGATCGTCGGATGCCGCGAGGCTTCGATCTGCTGGAACAGGCTGATCACGTCGGCCTCGGCTCGAGCCCGTCGTCCTGCCGTTTGCTCATCTCTTCCAGATCGCGGCCTGAGCAGAACGCGGTGCCAGGCGCCGCGGATCACGACGCGCCCGGACACCCGTGTCGCTCTCGAGCGCCTCGAAGCGGCGGCTGAGCGCGTCCATGAGCGCGGTGTTGAGCGCGCTGCCGGCGCTCGGGACGGTTGAAGCGATGATGGTCGCGATGCGAATCGGTGACCGTGTACAGGATCTCGTCGGCCATGGTGGTGCCCCCGGGTCAGCGGAAGAGCGAGCGCGCGCGATCACCATGCGGTCGGACCTCGGACGGGCCCTTCGCCGATGCGGCGCACGCGCGCTTCGCGGTACCAGCGCTCGAGCGGGAACTCCTTCCGAGACGCCGTAGCCGCCGTGGGATCTGCACCGCGGCGTCGACCACGCGCGCCCGAGCACCTCGCTCGAGTACAGAGCTTGAGCGATCGAGGCCTCGACCCGCGCGTCCTCACCGCGGTCGGCCTTCCAGGCGCCGTCCCAGATGATCCAGCGGCAGGCGCGCATCTCGACCTCGGCGTCGGCGAGCATCCACTGGATGGCCTGGCGCGTGCAGAGCGGCGCGCTCGAAGGTCGAGCGCTGCTTGGCGTGGGCGATCGCCATCGCGATGCGCGGCGACGGCCACGCCGAGTTGCACGCCGAGTACGGGAAGCGGTTCTTCACGAGCAGGTCGAAGGGCGAGGTCGAGCCCCTGCCCCTCGGCGCCGACGAGATTCTCGGCAGGGACCTCACAGTCCTCCAGGGCGACGTCGTTGGGGATCGCGTGAGGTCCGGATCGATCCTTGATCGGCTTCGCGGTGAAGCCGGGCGTGCCCGGCTCCAGGATGGAAGCAAGGAGATGCCGCTTCGGCCCTTCTCCTTGTTGCTCCGTGCCGACGACGGTCCCACTTGCCGTTGTGCGCGTTCGAGATGAAGACCTTGCGGCCGTTCAGCACCCCAGCTTGTCGCCGCGCTTCGCTCGCGCGGCACTGGATCGCGCCGGCGGGATCAGCGCCGCCGGAGGGCTCGGTGATGGCGAAGAACGTCCGCCACCCTCGCGGATCGTGGGACCGCGTACTTCTGCGATCTGCGCCGTTGGACCCGGCCCAGATCGCCGGCGGCGGATAACGGCCGGACGTCGCTGCGCCCGATGTAAGGCCCATGCGGTGCTGCGACACTCTAGCGCGACGCACATGGTGAAGGTGTCGAGACCGCCGCCCCGTATTCCTGGGCGCCCAGCGCCCAGAGAACCCGCGGCCTCGTCTTGCCGCGATCTTCTGGTAGTCGTCATCCGGAAGCTCGGGCGCGTCGGGGGTCGATGCGCTGCTCGACGGGGCGACCTCTCCGTCGCGCACGACTCTCCGGATTGCTCGGCAGCGCGAGCAGCTCGTCCGGCAGCCAGCCGGGAAAGTTCATGGGGTTATAGCGCGCGAGCCGCGGGGCCCCAGCCCCGCGCGCGACGGCCTGCAGCGCGCACTTCCACTACACCCCGCACGGGGCGATAGGTCGGCGTGCGCCACTCCGGGAATTTACGTCGACACCGCGCACGATGTCCATATACGCCCGGAGTGAGACGCGCGGTGAGGCCGACCTGCCGTCGCCCAGCGGGAACTGTTGTCGATCGAGAGGATCGGCGTGATCCGCAGCCGCTGCCGCAGAGGAACCCTCGCGGTTCGGCCACATAGAGCTCGGTGCGATCGCGGATTCGCGCTGTTTCGACCACCCCCATGCCTTCAAGAGCTGGGCAGATCGAGTCCATCGCCCATGTCGTCCGCGTGATGCTCCCGAGGATCGCGGTGACTGGCGGCGTGACGTGGAGCCGGCCCTTGCGAACCATGAAGAACGCGCACCCAGGCCCTCGGCGACGTGGCAGCCTCTGTTGAGGCGGAGAATCTGGCTGATCGTAAGCTGTCGGCGTTCGCCTGCAACGTGGCGAGGCGGCTGTTCTGGTAGTTGGCGCCGCACTTCAGCCGGATGGGGATCGCATTACCCGACGTGCGCGCGTCCACGAGCTCACGCAGCACTTGAGCCCGCCGCCTTCTCGCCGCCGCCGCGGGTTGATGTAGATCCCGGTCGGCGCGGCGTTGAGTCCGGAAAGCTGGTGACTACGCGCACATGCGCATGTGCACGCCTCTCTCCTGATCCTGCTTCGGTACCTTCGACGGCCTCGTAGAGGTCGAGGTCGCCAGGGGATCGAACCGCATCATCTTCATGGATTCACGGAAGCGCTGAAAGTGCTCGGGCAGACGGAAGAGTACACTTCGTCGTCGGGCGGCACTCCAGTAGGCGCGGAGCCTTTCGAACACGTTATCGATGGAAGACGGCGGCACTGTTGACGGAGACCGCCCGTACCGGGGGCACGAGCTTGCCGTTCATCCAGATGTTCAGTTCATATCGCGGGGCTCCTTTGTGGTCTGCGCGCTGCAGGCCGTCGCGGGGCTGGGGCTCCGTTCGGCCGAAACGTGACTATAGCATCGTCAGGTGACAGCGAGAATACAGGACGTAAGCCGTCAGGCGAAACTGGCCGTGCGGCGCCCGGGGGACGTTTACTTCTCGAGGGTTGGGCGTTTCCCCCTGCTCCGGTCGCGAAGCGGACCCCGAGGGTGCTGACGACGCGCTTGACGCCTGGAACGCCCCTGGCGACCGACTCGGCGCGTCTCCTTTTGCTCGCCCGATTCCACGGTGCCGCTGAGATAGCACGGTCTGCTCCTCGACTCACCACGCCGAGGCGGGTCAGGTTCGCGTCGTGCTGGGCAACCAGGCGCGCCTTCACCTCGGACTCGATCCGGGCATCCGTCCACGGATCGACGGTCGCGCATCCGGCGACAACCGCGGCGGCGAAGACGCATGACGAGGAGACGCCGGGCACCACGATGGCGCACGGTCATCTGGCGGACGCCGGGCCGGGGCGTCGCATCGCTCAGCCGTCGGAGAAGCTCTGGAGCTCTTCGTCCGGGCAGGCCGGAATTCTCGGATTCCGCGAGCTCGAGTCTGACTTGCGGCGCGTCGTCCTGCGCGACCTCGGCGGGGCGCTTGTCCTCGAGCAGTCGCGCCGTGTCGATCTTGGCCTTCTTGATGGTCGCGCGCACGGCTTCCAGGCGCTTGTCGGCGAGCGTGGAGCACCGCGTCCGCGGGCGGTACCTCGCCTTCCACGAGCGCCGCGCGGACGGCGTCGGACGATTCGGGAAGCGGCCGCCCGGGAAGCGCTCCTGGAACAGTCGGGCCGCGGCCGCCTCCGGGAGGACATGCGCGCCTCACGCGCGCGTCTTGCCGATGACCGCGTCGACGTCGGGCTGCTTCATGCGCGGCGAGGTCGCGGCGCGACACCACTGCCGTGGCCGTCAGCCGCGTCTCGCGCGCGTCTGGTCGAGAAATGCGACCACGAGCGCGTGAGCTGCTCCTGCCCCTCCGGCGTCGGGTGTCGACGTGCTCCGGCTCGAAGCGGATCGGATCGATCTCGATGCGCTCGATCCGTGAATCGGCGCTCGGTCTTGACCCGACCGATCAAGCTGACCGGCGCCGTGACCGCTTTCAGCGCCACGTTGCGCAGCGTGCTCCAGATCAGCTCCTCGAGGTCGGAAGCGCGGATCGTTGACACGTCCGCCGATGCGGAAGCGTCGAGGCGGATGTCGCCGTGGCGATCCTTCATGAGCGAGAGTGATCATGCCGAGCGGCAAGACCGATCCGCGCCTGCGCCTCGTCGTGGCCGCCGGCGCGAGGCGAGCTGCAAGCGGCTCAGCGAGGACGTCGGCTTGGCCTGCAGATCGTTGCCGTCGATCCGGCACTGGATGTTCGTGGTCAGCGACCCGTTGCGCGCTTCCCACGCCACCCGTTCAGCAGATACGGATTCGTCCGCGGCACGGCGAACTCGCGCAGCTCGCCCTGTAGATCGAGTCGGAGCGGACCGGTGACGGACCGATCGTGCCCGGCAAAGCTGAGCAGGACCGTCGCGCGACTCGCGCCTTCATGTCCATGCGGGCGGGTCTGGCTCCGGGAGCCGTCGAGACAGACCGTCGATCCGCGAGGCCAGATCGGCGACGTCCACCGCGAACGGGCGGCGTCAGACCGCCGTCGACGACGCGCGCGCCGCCTTCCTCGATGACGAGCTGGCCCAGCACGATCGGGAATCGTCGCCTGGCCATTGCCATCGCCGCTCGACGTGGCCGCCTTCGACTCTGCGCGGCGTCCGGCGCCTCGCCGCGGCAGCCTTCTCAGCGGTAAGCAAGGCGAGCGCAACGGGAAGGCGCCCGACTGGTCGCGCTCGAGGCAGAATCCACGGCCGCCGCAGTGGCAAGCTCGCTGCGCTTTGACGCTCGCGTGGCCAGTCGACGTCGAGCGCCGACACGGCCGGCTCGACCGACTCCTGCATCACCGTACGCTGGCCGTCGCGCACGTCGACCGCGAGACAGCACGGCGTCGCCGCGCACCGTGGCCTGCGGCTCCGGACAGACCGGCACGACCACGGCGAGATCGAGATCGGCGCGGCACGCTGAATTGCGCCCTCGTCGGGCACGTACGGCTGGTAATGCGCGAGCTCGGCGTCTCGCGCCGTGCACGCGGAGGATCGGCGCTGAAGCGGATCGACGCCCACTCGGCCCGCAGCCTGGACCTGACCGCCGCCGGGCGGACGCACCGGCAGAGCTTCACGCCGACCGGGCGAAGCGGCCAGCCGCCGCCGGTGACCGTGGCGTCCACCTGCGAGACGTCCAGCGCCGCACGCGGCTTCGACCGTCTCGTCTGCGCCACGGAGCACGCCGTTGCGCACCGCGATCTCCTCGACGTGCGACGCCGCGCGGCACCGTTGCCGGTGGTGACTGCTCGGCGTCGTGCCGACGGCGACCGAGCGTCGGCGCGGCGGGCGCGCGATGAGCCAGGAGCGCCATCAACGGGAAGATTGCCGTCCTTGTCCCGCTCGACGATCCGCGCGCGGTCCGCTGACGATGATCCGCTTCACGCCGAGCGCGCGTCGGCCACTGCACCTCGAGCCCCGGTCGCCTCCACTCGCTGGGCGCCGATGAGCTCCTGCTGCGCGTCCCTGACGCCGAGGCGATCTCACGGCGATCGAGCCATTCACGCGGGTGGGCACGCCGGCGGCGAGCGGCTCGTTGATGCGAAGATCGGCTTCGCCGCGGCCGCTGAGCCTCGGCCGTGATCGGCAGAAAGCGATTCCATGCCGCGACGTCCGACGTCCCTGAGCCGCAGCCTGGACCTGACTCGGCGCGGGCGGCGGGCGCAGCATGCCCGCGACCGCGAGCGTCCCGCCGCCGGGAATCGCCGTCGAGACGTCGAGCCGACCAGGCGTCGTGATCGGCCACGTCAGATCGGCGATGCTCGCGCGAATCGCCGATACCTGATACCGGGCGCCTTGCTGAGCCCTGGGGTCGCGGACGTTGGCCGGAGCCTTTCAGCTCGAGCTGGCCGACTCGCACCTGATCGTTCTGGAACGACGAAGTCGGTGAGCTGCGCCGTCAGCTTCGGGATCCGAGTCACGGGCTCGCGCTCGCCGGGCTTGACCAGTACCAGATCCTCGAGCTCGCCGGTCAGGTTCGCCCGGACTCGTCGCGCGCATCGAACGTGACGTTCAGGCGTCGAGCTCACCCGACCCCGCGATCGAGCACGACCGGAGCATCGCGCAGGCAGATAGAGCCGAGCGAGCGCGAGGTCCAGCCCCTTTGACCGTCACCGTGGCCTTGAGGTGAATCGGGTAGAGTCGGAATTGCTCGATCTGGACCAGGTTCGGCGCGCTCCGGCGGTGACCGAGCTGGCGACGACCGCGCCGTCGTCGCGCAAGGTCGGCACGTTGTGGGCCTCGATCTGGATGTCGTCGGACGTCCACGTTCGATGCTCGGGCAGCGCGCGGTCCTCGAACGCGACCGTCCCATCGACGAGCGCGAACCGATCGACGGTGACGTCGAGCCGCTTCTGGGTCGTCTCCGAGCCCTCGAACAGGTCGGAGAAGTTGAAGCTCTTCTCGAGCCGTACGATGCGCAGGGTCGGCTTGCGCAAGACCAGCTCTCGGACCCAGATAGCAATACGTAACTGAACGAAAATAC